>Ga0224730_1001_pt1 | contig 32250 bp, 27 predicted proteins | sample IA12soil_GW_GH6A_FD_161644 | JGI IMG/M metagenome (GOLD analysis project Ga0224730, IMG submission 161644) | Enriched cells from agricultural soil in Iowa, United States - IA12soil_GW_GH6A(-) | ecosystem: Environmental > Terrestrial > Soil > Agricultural land | place: USA: Iowa | collected 2017-05-08
CCGTTAATACAACCTCATCAATAAACGACTATTTTGATACATAAAAATAAGTAGATAATCATCACTATACAAGCTTGTGGAACTATGTCACGTTAAACACAGCATGAAATAAAAAATTTTTGAAATTCACCATTTAATGCGCTTGAATATACGACCAAGAGATAGACTTTAGGTATAACTTTATGAAAATTGAAAAAATTCCTGATTCAATTGACCCAGGCTTAAATCTGGAACAAATCCGTGATGAATGTCTGGCGCGTACCAAGAAGACCGCCTACTGCTCTGCTGGCGCGGCCATTGTCCCCATTCCATTTTTCGATGTGGTGGTTGATTTAGGCATGCTCACGCAGATCATTCCTGATATTAATGCACGTTTTGGCCTGGCACCTGAACATATTAGCGTTTATGACCCAGAGACCAAGAAAGTTCACTGGGATGAACTGCGTAAACGTGGCTTCGAGTTGTCAGGTTTTGTGGTGGCACGTACCGCAATGAAAAAAACATTTAATGGTTTTTTCACCAAGATTGCCACCAAACAGGTGACTAAATTCATTCCTCTGGGTGGGCAACTGGTGGCGGCCAGCCTTGGCTATTTTATGATGCGTAAAATCACCGAGGCACATATTCAGGACTGCTACACACTTGCAAAACGGATTCAGCAAAAAAGCCGTAGTACGATTGTAGCTTAAAACATGAACATGACTGATCAGCCGACTATCAGTGATTCAGTCATTTCATCGAGTGTGTTAAATCGGCACAATCTTCAGCCTGAGCTTGTGTCATCACTCTTTTGCCTTGAATAATGGTTATTCTTTCTGCTGTTAATTCTCCATTTTCCCATATACATGAAATACTTGTCTTGCCCTCATCAGAGGGATGAACACCATAAATCATATACAGATAAAAGCCGATAAAGAATATAAAGCTCAATAACAAAGCAAGTATTAAAATGAAAAATATCTTAAACAGGCTCTTCCACATCATTGCCTACCCATCAGCAGCATCTTATTCATCCGCTTTTAATTGTTTCAATATGGCTTTTAACACCTCAATCCGTGCCGTATTTTTATCATCCGTCGCAATCACATGCCATGGCGCATAGTCGGTGGAGGTACGCTCAAACATATCCGCAGCGGCTTCAAGGTAGTCATCCCATTTATCACGGTTACGCCAATCCTCCTCGGTAATCTTAAAGCGCTTATGTGGGGTTTGTTCACGCTCCTTGAAACGGACGGCCTGTTCGTCCTTGCTAATCGCCAGCCAGATTTTGACAATCACCGTCTGGCTATCCACAAGGTTCTGTTCAAAACGGTTAATCTCATCATAGGCACGTTGCCATTCAACCACTGAGGCAAAACCCTCAACACGTTCCACCAGCACACGCCCATACCAGGTCCGATCAAAAATCGTGATCTTGCCGCCATCATTCAATCGTGTCCAAAACCTCCATAAATAAGGGCGACGTAATTCATAACGTTCAGGTGCAGCAATACTATGGATTTCATATTCACGTGGATCTAATTTTTTAACAATTCTTTTTATCGCTCCCCCTTTACCTGCAGCATCCATACCTTCAAAAGCAACAATCACTTTTCGTTCGTTGTAACGTAATGCATCAGCTACTTTTTTGGTTAATTTGTTCAATTTTTCTTTGTAGTCATCTTTATCTAAGCTTTGTTTTGAAGGTTCTAATAGTGCTGTGGGAATCTGTGCTTGTTGCCATTTTTCCGTGACTTTAGTTTGATGGTCAGGAAGTTCCTGAAGCGTTTGCAAAACATATTGTGCAAAGCACTGGTCGCGGTACTTTTCATCCTCGCCATTAATGATAAACCAGTCATCGGTGAACCTGTGGCTGAGGTTCTGCAAGGTATCGTATTGTTTTTTATTGCGCCAATCTAAACCATGTAATTTATGCCAATGTTGTTCGGACGCATCAATTTGGTCTAAGCGTTTTTGTAAAGACTTCCATGACAGGTCGAACCAGACCTTAACCACATGCACATGGTTATGTTGCAAATCATGTTCAAACGCACGCATTTGCTCAACATAGCCATCAAACAACGCCTCATTTAATGGCTTGGACACATGCATTGCCGTTGCCAGCAAGTCACTGTACCAGTTGCCAAACATCACCACGATCTGACCTTCGGCAGGAATAAAACGCGTATAAGACTGCCAAAAAGTTTGATAGGTCGTTAATAACCGTGGTGCATCTGCTTTAACTCTTAAATAGCGTGGATCTAACCATTCACGTAATTGCTTAACCGCCTCACCTTTCCCTGCTAATTCAATCCCACTTACTAAAATCAGAACACTTTTTGCATTTTTTTTATCTTGGCTATCTTTTAAGGCATATTGTGCTTCAATCAAATCTAAAGACAACGCATCTTCATCACGTAATTCAAATTTTGGTTGTTGTATACTCATATTCGGCTCTAAATGGCTCATTATTAAGAATAAGTATAATGAAATCTATTTCACTGCATGCAAAACCCTTGTACAGTTTCTGTAGAACTCAATCCGTGTATCAACATAGTGACCGATTGTTGGACATTTAGGGTTTATGCTGTCATGGTTCTCAGTTATGATGCGCCCTATGATTTTCTGGTTTTATTTTATTTGAGTTCGAATATGTCAAAACTCGCTGCATTTGATCATCTTTTATTACAATACCAAACTCTGAATTACCACCAAAATACAGCACTTAAGCAACGTCTGCATGAAGTACAAGCGTGGATGAAAGCACGCATCGCAGAAACCCATAAAGAATTTTTTGCTCTGCCTGAAAATCAACTGATGGCACAGTATTTTCTCAATCGTTTGTATGGCGGTCCTGATTTTGAGGCAATTGCACAGCAAATCGAACGCCTGTTGAAATATGCACATAAAGCAGAGAGCTTACTCCCTGAAAATGCAATTAAAACAGGAACAAAATCGGTCAGTCTTGCTGTACTTGCCACTCAACTCGATGAACAAGTCGCAGAACAACTACTCAAAGATTATCCTTTGGAAACACCACTAACTGATGAAATCATGCGCCAGACCTTAGTCAAACTCGATCAAGGCGATGTACGTTATGAACAATTACAATTACTTGACGAGCTTGGTCTCACATTAGATAAGTATATGCGCTCTACGATGATGTATGCGGCTTTTAAAATGTGTAAAGGCATTGCAACCAAATATCAATTTGAACCTATGTACGATTTTATCCAAGAAGGTTTTGCTGCAATGAAGCCTATGAAGTCTGCTGCAACGTTTATCAAAACATTTACCGCAAAAGAACGCGAGATCATTGAGAAAGTCCATTCAGGGCATCCAGATCCTTTCCGCAGTTAAATGCTGGACTATTCCAATCCCTCTACCAAGAGGGATTTTTTTCATCTTCACATAAAAAATTAAAACACTTTTTGGAAAGTGACTTTCTGTATATTATTCATAACAATGATATGCTAGACCCTGTAAAAAAATACAAAATCTGTCATGATGCATGCTGATTCGTGCCGCTAGAGCGAAAGTTTAGGAGAAAACAATGTCTAACGAAAACCAACAGCCCACCCCAGAAGTTGAGCAAAACCCAGGTTCAGACAAAGTCAGTCCTTTCCTCAGCACACCGCTTCCGCAGGGAGCGCCACAGGGTCAACAGCAATCTTTACAACAGGATTTGACCTCAGCACCAACAGGTTCCGTACCGAAATACAACCTGCCGCGTGGTGCCAATACAGGTAATGTTGGCGCAACCACCCATTTTGGCTATCAAACTGTCAGCAGCGATGAAAAAGCACAGAAAGTGGCGGAAGTGTTCCATTCCGTCGCCAGCAAATACGACATCATGAATGACCTGATGTCATTCGGTATCCATCGTATTTGGAAACGTTTTGCGATTAATATGTCAGGTGTTCGCCGTGGACAGCATGTACTGGATATCGCGGGTGGTACAGGCGATCTGGCAAAAGTATTTAGCCGTGAAGTCGGTCCACAAGGTCATGTCGTACTCTCAGACATCAATGAATCCATGCTCAATGTTGGGCGTGACCGCCTGATTGATGCAGGCTGTACCAATGTGGATTTTGTGCTTGCCAATGCTGAAACATTAGAACCCTTTGCAGACAATAGTTTTGACCTCGTCACCATCAGTTTTGGTTTACGTAACGTGACCGATAAGGATGCAGCACTTGCAGCCATGTACCGTGTACTTAAGCCAGGTGGCCGCTTACTGATCCTCGAATTTTCCAAACCTGTGTTTGAGCCATTTTCAAAGCTCTACGATCTTTATTCATTCACTGCATTACCAATCATGGGCAAACTGGTTGCCAATGACTCTGAAAGTTATAAATATCTTGCAGAATCGATTCGTATGCATCCAGACCAACGTACCCTCAAAGGCATGATGGAAAATGCAGGCTTCCAAAGCTGTGACTACCACAACCTGACAGGTGGTATTGTTGCCGTTCACCGTGGATTCAAACTTTAAGGCTTAAGATATGTGGTCGATTCTAGCACTGGGTGCAGTCGAACGTATCATTCATCAGGTGATTGATCTGGATGCGATTACCCGTATTCAGCTCAATCAGTTACAAGGTCAATTGTTGCGGGTTGTGATTGATAGCCCACAACTCTCAGTTGATGTTTTTTTTGATGAAAATAAAGTTCGTCTAGAGCCCACCGTAACGGGACATAGTCAAAAGTCTTCTATTTTTGAACATGAGAAGCGATCAAGCTTCGCAAGGTTTGATCCTCAATACAAAATCACCGATGCAACCGCAACATTACAGGTTGAAAATGTTGTTGAGTTAATTAAATTATTGCTGAGTGATATGGATCAGATTGGTAATATTCCCCTACAAGGTGATTACCATCTATTACAAGATATTCAAAGAATTATGCAGCAAGCTGAGCCTGATCTCGCTGCGCATTTATCGCCCTGGATTGGCCCACAACTGGCACATGAGTTGGCTAAGATTCAACTTGCACCCAAACAAATCAAGCGTTCATTACAAAGTCATTTGTTCTTTATTGAAGATGCCCTAAAAGAAGATAGCGGCTTATTTGCCCCACGCTGGCAAATGGATGACCTGAATCGGGAGACCCGCCAGCTCAATCAGGAAGTAGACCGTCTGGAAGCCAGATTTCAGCAATTACAGGCCCAATTGAAACCCCTCCTAACCTCCCCTCAAAAAGGGGAGGAATTATTGAACCCCACACAAAACTAGGTAAGATTTTATATGATTCCGCATGTTAGACGGTTATTTGAACTTTGGCGTATTGCAGCACATTATCGCCTTGACACCTTGTTCCCTGCGGAAGAATTACCAGTTAAAGCCCGCCATGCCCTCAACATTATCAAAACCCATCCTGCGGCTTGGTCAAGCCGTGAAAAAAAGAATCCGCTTAAACTCAAGCAAGCACTGGAAGAGATGGGGCCTTTGGCAATTAAGCTGGGTCAACTCCTCTCTACCCGTCGCGACCTGATTCCACCAGAACTCTTATCGCAACTGGTGCTGTTACAAGACCGTGTAAAGCCCTATGACACCCAGTTGGCCAAACAGCGGATTCAAGAATCTCTCAAGGCCGATGTTGGCACCTTGTTTGCCCGTTTTGATGAACAGCCACTTGCCGCTGCCTCGATTGCACAGGTGCATACTGCCGCATTGCATGATGGTCGTGAGGTGGTGATAAAAGTCACCCGTCCTGATATTCACAACCAGATTCTTCGGGACTTTGAAATTCTGGCATGGCTGGGGAATTGGCTGGAAAACCGTCTGGAAGCTGCCCGTGCCCTGCACCTGTCCGAGATTATTCAGGACTACCGTCAGATCATTTTAAATGAGCTTGACCTGAGTCTAGAAGCGGACAATACCCGCCGAATGCGTCATTACTTTACAGGCTCCAGCATGATGTATGTACCTGAAGTCTATATGGACAGTAAAGACGTGATGGTGGCTGAACGCATCACGGGTGTGCCTATTTCAGATATCGCGACCTTTGATCGTTTGGGTATGGATCGTGCAGATTTGGCTGAAAAAGGTTTGACCATTTTCTTTACCCAAGTATTTCGAGACAACTTTTTCCATGCGGACATGCACCCTGGCAATGTCTTTGTTGAAACCATTAACCCAAGCAATCCACGCTTTATTGCGCTGGACTGTGCCATTATGGGTGAGCTGTCCAAGTCTGATCAAATGACCGTTGCACGAATGTTACTGGCCGTGATGAACAGCAACTTTATGCAGTTGATTCAGATTGTACATCAGGCAGGCTGGATTCCACCAGGAACCGATCAGGATGCACTGGCGCGTGAAATGCGCCGCACTGTTGGCCCGATGGTATCCAAGCCGATGGATCAACTGGATTTTGCAGGCATCCTGATTCAGGTGATGGATATTGCACGGCGTTTCCATCTGGAAATTCCACCACAACTCATGTTGCTTTTAAAAACGCTGGTTCATGTTGAGGGTCTGGGCACTGACCTTTACCCACAACTGGACATCTGGAAACTGGCAAAACCGATTCTCACTGAATGGGTCAAGGCTAATATGAATCCAGTGAAAAATTTCAAGGAAATTGGTCAGCAAATTCCTGATTTATTATTGGGCGCACAGGACTTGCCTAGCCTGTTGATTGACAGCCTCAATGGCTTGAAAAACCAGTCAGCCTGGCATGATAAACAGCTGAAAGAAATTCAGCAGATGCGTTTGCAAATGCAGCAGCAGCAACGCCGTAGCTGGATGTTTGGCAGCACCATGCTGATTTTGCTGACCATTGCCATTATTACGCCGTGGTTTGTCTCAATTGTCTTAATTGTATTGAGTAGCTTGTTGGCGCTGTGGCGTATTATGAAATAAGCCACACCCGCCTATAAACAAGGGACTTTTTAGCTTCAAGTATGATGGGGTGCGACTGGCTCCTCATCACGGCCAGTTAATAAATATAAAGATTCAAGTGAAAGGACTTATATACTTCCGTTTTAAATCTTCGTATAAATGATTAATATTCCAAACCCTTTCAATTGAGTAAAACCATTTCCTGCTGAACGCCTGATTTTAACTCTTCCATCCAGCTCGTAAAAAACCAAATTAAGAATTTGATTTAATTAAAATATTATGCCATCAACTGTGGTTTTAAACTATTTCCAAGAAAACCCTGAATTGGAATCCCATCTGGCCTGAATGAACTTGGCGTAAAAACTGAGGATCTTGCAATCATGGCTGAAAATGCCCAAAAGGATGCATGCATGCTGACCAATCCGCGTAAGGCGACTCACGCCCAGGTTGTGGAGATCTTCAAGGCAGCACTCTGACCTTTCTGTTAAAAGTAAGTCAAAGCCTCCGAGAACCAGCTTACTTTTTTGTGGGAATAGCCAACTGGTGATATTCCCACTTTTTTTATTATAAATTCTTGATCTCAGTTCATAAGCACTGAACTAATATCCTGATATACATTTGATTTCTTTAATCATTAAACCAAAAATAAAATATGGCCTCACTTTGCACGTCAACAGCAGCTTTTATGAAATGCCACACGCAAGCTCTAGTACACATCTCTAAACTTATGCAGTGATAAATGCGCCGGATGCTCTGAGGGCAATAACTCCATCAGGCGTTCAACCGCATCTATTGCTTCGGGGAAATGAGCAACATGCTTCAATAACAAATCCGTTTCTGTGGTTTTAAAGATTGCATCACTTAAACGCGACTCCAGACAATCCCGCCATGCGCATAAAAAAGGGCTTTCCGTCTTAGCCAAAAACACCCCCTTGTATACCTGTAACGCAGAAGCCACATATCCAGAATCAAGCGCCTGTTCCGCCAAAAGAAAATCGGCCTCCACATCGGCCAATAAACGATAGGGCCGTGAACCTAGCATCCCACCCAGAATATCCCTGAGTTGTGACATTTCAGCTTTTAATGTGCCAATGCTGACTTTACGCTCACCATATAGGGCTTGGTGTAGTTTTTCTAAATTCAAGCCATTTGGACAAAGCACCAAAATTGCCAAAATCTCAATTTGACGTGGTGTAAGAACCAACGATTTACCATTAAAGAAGATTTGTGGGGTTGAAAAAGCACGGATGTATAAATGTTGTCTTTGCTGATCAATAAGTGCGGTTTGAATGATGGAGGCACAACGCTCCGCTGCCAGAACCCCTAGACTATTGTGCTTTTTCCAGGTGGTTGATAAATCGACCACACCCAGTACCTGTTTGGAATAAGGGTCGATAATTGGAGCTGCATAACAGACCCAGTCATGAATGGATTCCATGTAGTGTTCATTGGAAAACACACAACTGGATTGTTGGGTTTTTAATGACAGGGCCAAAGCATTGGTTCCAACCACCTCCTCTGCCCACTGCCCACCTGCAATGAAATGTACCTTTTCAGCGGCACTTTGCATTTGTGTACTTGAAGCAGTCCATATAATGGTACTTCCCACATCACCGACAGCGATCACCATCGAGGATTGTGCGGCAATATGGCCCAGTTCACTGGAACAGGCATTTAAGGCCTTATCCAGACTGGTTTTATGTTTTTTATTGTGGTTGAGCAAAGGTGCTGCCAAACGCTCCTTTGGAATTGAAGACAGCACTGATCGCTGCCAAGAACTCGCAATACTCTGCTCTAACTTCTCAGCGCTTTGGGGAGACAGGCTATTTTGATGCTTTAACTGATCAATAGACTGTCTTTGCCGTATCAGCTCTTGTTTTGTAAACATTTGTGTATCCCTCACACTTGAGCATGCTTTCCAACCTTTCTCCAACCTTCACCCTTATATGCTAGTCAAATAGCGTACAAAAGTACCTTATACCAAAGCTGTAGACGCTTAAGATCAATTATAAGCAAAGGAATATATATATGCGTTACATCGATCCGAATCAACCAGATTCCAAAGTCCAGTTTAAAGCACAGTATGAAAACTTTATTGGTGGCCAATGGGTAGCTCCTGTAAGAGGAGAATACTTCGACAACGTTTCACCTGTCGATGGCAAAGTGTTTACAAAAATACCGCGTTCCTCGGTTGAAGACATTGAACTTGCACTTGATGCAGCCCATAAAGCAAAGGCTGAATGGAATAAAAGTTCTCCAACAGTGCGTTCAAATATCTTGCTCAAAATTGCTGATCGCATGGAAGCAAACCTTGAAATGCTTGCGGTTGCGGAAACTTGGGATAATGGCAAGCCAGTTCGTGAAACATTGGCAGCTGACATTCCACTGGCAATTGATCATTTCCGTTATTTTGCAGGTTGTATCCGTGCACAGGAAGGCGGCATTTCAGAAATTGATGACGACACCATTGCCTATCACTTCCATGAACCATTGGGTGTCGTGGGTCAGATCATTCCGTGGAATTTCCCAATTTTGATGGCGGCATGGAAACTTGCTCCTGCGCTTGCGGCAGGAAACTGTGTCGTATTAAAACCAGCAGAACAAACACCTGCAAGCATTCTACTCGTTTTAGAGTTAATCCAAGATATTCTACCTGCTGGTGTGTTAAACGTTGTGAATGGCTATGGTGCTGAAGTGGGTCGGCCACTGGCAACCAATCCACGTATCGCTAAAATTGCATTTACAGGTTCAACCCAGGTTGGACAGTTGATTATGCAATATGCGACAGAAAACATTATTCCAGTGACACTCGAACTGGGTGGTAAATCTCCGAATATTTTCTTTGAAGATATTATGGATAAAGAAGATGATTTTCTGGACAAGGCACTTGAAGGCTTTGCCATGTTTGCACTGAACCAGGGTGAGATATGTACCTGCCCATCTCGTGCCTTGGTTCAGGAAAGCATCGCAGACGCATTTCTAGAAAAAGCCATTGAGCGTGTCAAGCGAATCAAGGTTGGCCATCCTTTAGATACTGAAACCATGATTGGTGCTCAAGCTTCACAAGAACAGCAAGAGAAAATTTTACGCTGCATCAGTACAGGTCGTGAAGAAGGTGCTGAACTTCTTACAGGTGGTAGCGCCAGACAAGAGGTTGGTGAAGGTTTCTATATCGAACCAACGGTGTTTAAAGGTCATAACAGCATGCAAATTTTCCAGGAGGAAATTTTTGGTCCTGTGCTTTCAGTAACGACATTTAAAGACTTTGATGAAGCCATTAAAATCGCAAACGACACCATCTATGGCCTGGGTGCGGGTGTATGGGCTCGTTCCGCACATACCTCATATCGTGCGGGCCGTGCGGTGGAAGCAGGCCGTGTATGGACCAACTGCTATCATATTTATCCTGCCCATGCTGCATTTGGTGGCTATAAAAAATCAGGCGTTGGTCGTGAAAACCACAGAATGATGTTAGATCACTATCAACAAACCAAGAATTTATTGGTGAGTTATTCAACTAAACCTGCTGGATTCTTCTAAACACGGCATCCATGTCATTCTTTTTGAAAAGGGCGAATGTATATGACATTTGCCCTTTTTATTGATTCACTCAACCACGATCCACCTACGTTGCAACGATGTTTTCAAACTCATTGTAATTAAGCGGCACATAGAATTTTAGCAAGGCATCCTTTCTGATTTAATAAATTAAAATCTTATAAATTTTCGGATTATTTTACTTGAATCCAACTGTTATCTTTTAGATTTAAATAGGTAAAATTCTTAACGCATCCCGACTTTAATCTTTATTGGTCAAACTAGTTATTGTTCTTCCACCTCGAAATTGATTTGCCAGCTATTATCAAACGTTGGGAAGTGGTATAGGATTAAGTCGCATTCTCTTTAAAAACAACCCAATAACGACTGCATAAGAACAAACAATGAAAACACCCCATTTTGCGATTATTGGGGCGGGTACAGCAGGACTCGCCACTGCCATTTTACTGGCCCGTCAGGGTCATCTGGTCACCATTTTTGAACAGGTGGATGAGCTCGCGCCTGTGGGTGCAGGCTTATTATTACAACCTGCTGGCCTGGCAGTCTTTGAACATCTTGGTGTACTTGATGCAGCCTTAAAACTTGGAGCAAAAGTTACAGGGCTGGAGGGAAAACTTGCCGATCAGCGTCTGTTGGTCAATAGCCATTACCATCAGGCTGGAAATCATCTTTACGGTTTAGGCATACATCGTGCCACCTTATGTCATGTGCTGATGCAAAAGTTGGCTGAATATTCCAGCCAGATCAACTGGAAAATGGGACATGGCGTTGATCAGATTCAGGAAAGTACCCATGAGGTTCGACTCATCGGGTCTTATCAACAACAGAAATTTGATGCCTGTTTTGATGCTGTCCTGATTGCCAATGGCGCACGAAGCCAACTTCGCCCCAAAGACTGGGTTAAGGTTGATCAGGCTTATCCATGGGGTGCTGCATGGAGCATTGTGCCTGAATGTCCTGTATTGGACTCTGAAATCCTGCATCAATTTTATGATCGTTCCAAGATCATGATGGGGATTTTACCGACAGGTGCAATCCCCTCTGCACCACAACAGCGTCTTTCCAGCATCTTCTGGAGTTTGCCCACCGCACAACTGCAATCATTTTTAAAGGATGAATCGGCAAAGCGGCAATGGTTAAAGCAGGTTTCAGATCGCTGGCCTGATGTGGCTGAATGGTTAAAACAGCTGTTGGCTGATCAACAAAATCAATCTCAGTGGTTGTCAGCCCAATATCGTGATGTTGTGATGTCCCAGTTTGGACAGGGGCGAATTGGGGTGATCGGTGATGCTGCCCATGCCATGAGCCCTCAACTCGGGCAAGGGGCCAATATGGCTTTGTTGGATGCATGGGCCTTTTCACAGTCCTTGCAGCGTGCCAGGAAAAATCAGCAGATTGACTGGGCAGTGTTGTGGCAAAACTATCACCAACAGCGTCGTTCTTCGACCCAGTTCTATCAATTCCTCAGTCGTTTACTAACACCTCTATATCAATCCGATCATTGGTGGGCGGGTAGCATACGTGATCTTACTTTTCCGTGGATGTATCAAATTCCCTATTTCCGTAAAGAAATGGCGATGACCATTTCAGGCTTAAAAACGGGTATGTTCGAACAAATGAGCTATCAACAAGTCGCACAATATACTGAACGCGATAATACGTTCAGTAGAAAAAGTGAGTCTTTGCCTGAATATGAATAACCTCAAAAAGAGCTGAATTATGAAAATTAGCCATTTAGATCACTTAGTTCTGACAGTTGCTGATATTAAAACCACCTGCTAATTTTATCACTCCGCATTGAATTTTGAGGTCATCAGCTTTGGTGAAAAACCGAAAGGCACTGCAATACCCTTTCTCGAAATAGAAAACAAAAAAACTCATGAGTACTTATATCCAATCCAGCCCCTAAAGCATTTTTTACCCAACAAGCATAGCCAACCCTAGCCACAAACGCTAAACTAGCTGCTTTGCCCACAACGGATTTCACGCATGTCAAACTGGTTAGATGAAGTTAAATTTGATTCCAATGGTCTTGTTCCTGCCATTGCACAACATCATCAAACAGGTCGCGTGTTAATGGTTGCTTGGATGAATCGTGAAGCTTTACAACTGACGGCTGAAAAAAATCAGGCGGTGTATTACTCACGTTCACGTCAAAAATTGTGGCACAAAGGCGAAGAATCAGGGCATTTCCAAACAGTGCATGAAATTCGTTTGGATTGCGATGCTGATGTAATTATTCTGCAAATTGAACAGCATGGTGGTATTGCTTGCCATACAGGTCGTGAGTCTTGCTTCTATCGCAAACTCACCCCTCAAGGTTGGGAAATTGTTGATGCACAGCTCAAAGACCCCTCTGCTATTTACGGCGCAGCAGCCAAAACGCACACTCAGGATGCTCAAGCAAACGAGCAAGTCGATGTACTTGAGCATTTAGGTCGTTTGATGCAACAGCGCAAAGCAGCCGATGCCGATAACTCTTATGTAGCTAGTCTGTATCAAAAAGGCATCAATAAAATTTTAGAAAAAGTCGGCGAAGAAAGTGTCGAAAGCATTATTGCCGCCAAAGATTATGCTGTTCATGCTTCGTCAGAAAATCAAAATGAACTTATTTATGAAGTGGCAGATGTATGGTTCCATAGTATTGTGATGTTGGGTTATTTCGACCTTGCGCCACAACTGATTATTGACGAGTTAGCACGCCGTCAAGGTTTATCGGGCTTAGTGGAAAAAGCCAACCGCAGTTCCGACGCGTAAGCCGCCGAGTGTCAAATATCGAAAAGCCACAAGCCACCTATGAGCAAGCGATTGCCATAGACAATGCCCGCTTAGGTCAATCCTTTAAAGTGATTGCCTATGCTGGTACTGGTAAAACCACGACTTTACAAATGATTAGCGATGCCATGCCAGAGCGGCGTGGTATGTATTTGGCATTTAACAAAGCCATTGCCAGTGAAGCGCAGAGTAAATTTCACAGCAACGTCAACTGTCGTACTTTTCACTCGCTGGCGTTTCGTAGTGTGCCACGTGGCATTACCGATAAATTACGTTTACCACGTTTAAGCCCAAGCTTTATCGCGAAAGAATATCGGCTGGAACCGATTACCCTAAGGCGTTTAATGGGTGGACGTTATGAAAAATATGTGTTGATGCCAAGCCGCTTGGCGAGTTTGGTTGCCAATGCGGTCAGCTATTTCTGCTCGACTAGCTCACAATACCCTGCCCCTCGCCATATTCAAGCACCAAGCTGGTTGCATCAAGATGATATTGAATCGTTACAACAACACTTATATCCAGCAGTTGAACGTCGTTGGTTAGAGTCGATTGATCAAAATCATCAAGCAGGGATTGGTCACGATATTTACCTCAAACTTTGGGCATTATCAGAACCTAATATTCCAACAGATTATGTTTTGTTTGATGAAGCACAAGATGCTGATCCACTCATGTTGGGTATTTTACTACGTCAAAAAAGCACACAAGTGATTTATGTCGGTGATGCACATCAGCAAATCTATGCTTGGCGTGGTGCGGTCAATGCTATGCAGCAAATGCCATTGCATGAAAGCCGCTTAACAACATCTTTCCGTTTTGGTGATGCGATTGCTGATGTTGCCAATAGTCTGCTTGGTGCATTAAACGAAACTGTTCCGTTATTGGGCAATCCAAATGTTAAATCGAGTGTGGTGAATAAACCCCATACCAAAATGCGTGATGCAATTTTGTGTCGTACCAATGCGCGTGCAATGGAATTACTGCTTTCAGGCTTGCTGCATGGTGATAAGGTCAGCCTGCAAGCCGACCATCAAAAACTCAGTCGCTTTGTCGATGCCGCCAGTTTACTGAAACAGGGCAAACGCATTACCGATGTGCCTGAACTGGCGTGGTTTAATTCATGGCATGATGTGCATGAGTATTGTGAAACCAATGATGGCAGTGACATCAAGCCTTTGGTCAAGCTGGTGGATGAACATGGTACTGAACCATTGAAAAAGGCATTGGCGAAAATCACCCCGATTGAACAGGCAGACTATGTGATCTCAACCGCGCATAAGGCCAAGGGGCTGGAATGGAATCGGGTGCATATTGAAGATGATTACCAGTTCAAGATTAACGGACTGGAACATAAAATTACAGATGAGGAATTAAGACTACTTTACGTCGCCTGTACGCGTGCTAAAGTAAGTTTAAATATCCATCATCTTTATGACCTGATACAACAATTAAAGCTAAAACAAAGCGCTCCCTCAAGTCTTCGCCAGTCCGTAGGTTAAAGCGCTCGTGACTGAGGTGAACTTATGCAACTTGAATCGGTTCTATTTAAGCATGTTGGCAGGTTTCGGGACTTAAACATTGAGTTTCAACCTGAACAATATCCGATTACCCTGATTCTGGGTGACCAGTCCACAGGTAAAACCACCATTCTAAAAAATATCTATCAGGCTCTGACCTGGTTTTCGGCACGCTATAAGGATATTCGTACTGCGGGTGTTGTGATTGCGGATCAGGACATTATGCTGACTCGGCTACAGGCCAAAATCCAGATTCAGGTACACATGAGTGAGGAACTCAATCATGGCTTGACTGAAAGTAGCGCTGCAAAGGCAGCCGACACACAACGCTGTAGCTGGAAACTCTACAAAACCTTTAATAGTCAGGGGGTGGGAATTAGTCAGGTTGAAAGCCAGCAGCTTGACCAGATGGTGAGCCTGTACCAAAAGATGAATCAACAGGACCCCTTGCTGGGTTTGCCAATGATTGCCTACTATCCTGCGGAACGTTTTGTACAGGAAGTGAATCTACAGAGTAAAAATGTGCCAGGCACCTTGCAGGACATTTCAGCCTATGATTTAACACCCATTCCCTACACCACCTTTGCACGTTTTTTTGAATGGTTGCGGGAAATCAGCGATGTCGAGAATGCGCACTCGGCCCATATTGTCAGACGCCTGATGGGTAACGATTTTAACCAGCAAAACCAGTCCGAAATATTACAAGAATTGCAACTGGAACTGGTCAAGCACCCCAAACAGCTCTCGGCACCCAACCTGCATGCCCTGAAAACCAGCCTGAATACCGTTTTTCCCAAGCTGCAAGACCTTTACATTCAGTATGTTCCCAAGCTGCAACTGATGGTGCGTTATGAAGATCGGGTGATGCCATTTCAGCAACTGTCTGCATCAGAAAAAACCTGGATTGCGCTGGTGGGTGATATTAGCCGCCGATTATGCCTGCTCAATCAACATAGCTTTGATCCATGCCTGGAGGGCGAGGGCATCCTGCTGATTGACCACGTGGATATGCAGTTGGACCAGAATGCATGTGCCGAAATTCTTGAGCGCTTGCATGAGGCATTTCCCCGCCTGCAAATCATTGTGACAGGCAACCGTGATGAATTGCTTGAACATGGGCTGCATTATCAGTGCCTAAAACTGGATCAGCACGGTATTTACCCAATTCAGCTGGAGGCATCACAACAGCAGCTTTCCACCTTATATCAGGATTTGGTGCAGTCTGGACCAGAGAATGAGACCCAACCCCCACCACTCCTGCCCTCTGAACCGACATTAACCAAAATGGATGCATTATTCCACCAGATACAGGCACTGAATCCACAGGAAAAGTCTGATTTATTGAATTTGCTCAAGATTGATGACACACCACAACAAAGCCCACTTTGAAATACGGTTCAATGCAGTATTGAAAATAATCCATCAACATGATATGTAACTTCATGTAATAACATCAGATTTTTATTGATATTTTATAGTAAAATAAATCTCATTTTTTATTTTCAAGTTGTGCAATACAACTTGTGACTGCCCCTGTTCACTTGATTGGGTTTCTGGATTTGAAGTTTTGGTATTCTCCTTGAGTGCCTGTGAATCCTGAAAGAAAGTTCATCCTTAGGTCTCCCGACCTAAATCATCAATATGGATACCAGTGTGCTACCGATTATTATCTTATTACCGCTCATACTCGGCACCACCCTTGTCTCACAACTGCAACGTATTTCACGGGGCGTGACGGCACTTGGGGCAATTGGCATCAGCCTGAGTTGTTTTATTTTACTTCTGATCCAGGCAGAAACGGTTCTTCAGGGCAATACTCTGCTGCAAAGCTGGGATTGGCTGCCACAACTGGGCATCAACCTGAGTTTTCGTCTGGATGCGCTCGGTTTATTGTTCGGCCTGCTGATTAGCGGTATCGGTACGCTCATTTATATTTATGCCTATTTCTACCTCAGTCCCAAAAACTCACTGAGTAAACTGTATTTGTTGCTGATGCTGTTTATGGCAGCCATGCTGGGCATCTCGCTTTCGAACAACCTGATCATTCTATTGGTGTTTTGGGAGCTGACCAGTATCTCCTCTTTCCTGTTGGTCGGTTACTGGAGCCAGTATGACGCCGCGCAGCGTGGCGCACGTATGGCCCTGACCCTTACAGGTATGGGCGGCCTTGCCATGCTAGGGGGCTTTGTGCTGCTTGGTCAGATTACGGGAACCTATGAAATTGATCAACTGGTGCTGATGAAAGATACCATTCAACAGCATCACCTGTTTGTACCGACCCTATTACTGATTTTACTGGGTGCATTTACCAAAAGTGCACAGTTTCCATTCCACTTTTGGCTACCCAATGCAATGGCTGCACCCACCCCAGTTTCAGCCTATCTGCACTCTGCAACGATGGTAAAAGCGGGGATTTTCCTGCTGGCACGTTTAGCCCCAATTTTTATTGGTGCCGCGATGTACCACAACATTGTCACCTTTGTCGGTCTGTTTACGCTGTGTATGGCAGCAGGTTTTGCCATTTTTAAAGAAGATTTAAAAGGCTTATTGGCATACTCCACCATCAGCCATTTGGGCCTGATTGTGTGCCTGCTTGGGATGGGCTCCCCGCTTGCGGTTGCGGCGGCCATTTTCCACATTATCAACCATGCCACCTTTAAGGCGGCACTCTTTATGATTGCAGGGATTATCGACCACGAAACAGGTACACGGGATTTACGCAAGCTTAGTGGGATTTGGGCACTGCTTCCATTTACGGGAACCTTGACCATGATCACCGCCGCCTCCATGGCGGGCGTGCCATTGACCAATGGCTTTATTTCCAAAGAGATGTTCTTTACTGAGTTATTGGCAAACCTCTCTGGCCCAGTGATGGTGATCTCGGCCATTGTGGCAACCCTGGCGGGAATATTTGCGGTCAGCTATTCGATTCGTTTGGTACATGGCGTGTTTTTTGATGGTGTGGTAGGTAAAAACGTTCCAAACAAGAATGCCCATGAACCAGCACTTGGTATGCGACTGCCTGCAATTATCCTTGCGACTTTATGTATTCTGGTGGGTATTTTCCCTGCCCTGCTTGCGGGTGCAATGGTCAACAGTGTCACCCGTGCCAGCCTGATGCAGCCAAATTTTGAGGGGGTCCACCTCGCCATCTGGCATGGTTTTAATGCTCCTTTAGTCATGAGCCTGATTGCACTGGTTGGTGGAACGCTGTTCTATTTTGCCCTAGCCAAACAGGGGCGACTGCGTAAAATCGACCTTGATCCCTCGTTTGGACGCTTTCAGGGCCGAATTTTATTTGATTTATTCCTAAAACATTTGTTGCTCAACAGCCGTAAGATTAAGCAGGCGACTGAAAATGGCTCCTTGCAAAGCTACCTGCTCTGGATTGTGCTGTTTAGCATTGTCATGGTTGGCTTGCCACTGTTCAACCAAGGCTTAACCACAGGTACACGCGAACTGACCCATGCACCGTGGGTGGCAATTGTACTGTGGCTCACTCTGTTCTCTGGTTGCTGGATGATGCTCTGGTTCCACCATGAGCGCATCAAGGCCGTGCTGATTAGTGGGGCAGTGGGTCTGGTGGTCACCATGGTATTCATTACCCTGTCAGCGCCAGACCTTGCCCTGACCCAAATTACGGTTGATATCGTGACCACTGTGTTGCTGCTGATGAGTCTATCCTTGCTGCCACAGCTCACTCCTTATGAATCCAGTCGTTCACGGCGCTGGCGCGATGCCAGTCTGGCCATTGCAGGTGGTTTGGGAATTGGCTGGATTAGCTGGCTGATTTTAACCCGTGACCACAATTCAATTTCATGGTTCTTTATGCAACAGTCGATTCCTCTGGGTGGCGGCTCGAATGTGGTCAACGTCATCCTTGTCGATTTCCGTGGTTTCGATACTTTCGGTGAACTTATCGTTTTGGGCATTGCTGCCATTGGTGCACTCTGTTTGATGGATGGTATGCGTGCGCATGGCACCACCATGACCCAGGGACTCACCTATCGCTTTAATCCCTCACCCTTAATGTTACGTATTACGGCATCATGGATACTGCCGCTTGCACTGGTGGTCAGCACCTATATTTTCATGCGTGGACACAACTATCCAGGTGGTGGTTTTATCGCGGGACTGATTACCGCGATGGCACTGATCATTCAATATATTGTGTTGGGTCAGGAACAGGCTGAACGTATGATTGGAGCTCGGTCTGGTCGTCTCTATGAAATCTGGATTGGTTCAGGATTGACCATTGCAGGATTGACAGGTATTGCGGCATGGTTCTGGTCACGTCCATTCCTGACCAGCGCGCACATTTATGTGGAACCCCCCTTACTGGGCAAAATGCATCTTGCCTCAGCAGTCGGATTTGATACAGGCGTATATATCACGGTCGTCGGGGCGACCATGTTATTGATCTCGGTACTGGGAGACTCACGTCACTCCAGCATGTCTGGCCCTATTCCCAATGGAGACAAATAAATGATCAGCCTTGAATTTTTATTGGCTTCGGCAATTGGTCTACTCACCGCCACAGGGATTTACCTCATCCTGCGTGCCAGAACCTTTCCCGTGGTGCTTGGCCTTGCCATGATCGGCTATGCCGTGAACCTGTTCCTATTTGCGATGGGACGTTTACAGGTCAATGCTCCCGCCATTTTGACGGAAACCACCAAGGTCACCGACCCATTGCCACAGGCACTGGTTTTGACTGCAATCGTGATTGGGTTTGCCACCACGGCGTTTGTTGTGCAACTGGCACTGCGCAGCCGTTATGAATCGGGAAATGATCATGTCGACTCCAAGGAAGAGCCGACCCTGACCTATGACCCACGTGAGGATGAGCCATAATGTTTGACTTGAATACTTTCTGGCAGACTCACACTCCAATCATCAGTATCCTGATTCCAGCATTGACCAGCTTTATGCTGTTGCTACTGGGTAACCCTGGGGCAGGTTCATTAAAACAGGACTGGCGACAACCCTGGCGGCGTAGCATCAGCCTCACCTCCGCGATTCTGGGTCTGCTGACTGCCATCAGTTACCTGATGATTGCCAGTACAGGACAGATTAGTGTTTACCAGCTCAGCGAATGGTCTGCCCCGTTTGGTATTGTACTCGTACTGGATCGCTTATCGGCCTTTATGCTGGTGCTGACCTATGCACTGGCCATTCCCGTAATCTGGTATGCCAGCGACAACTGGGACACCCGCGGACGCTATTTCCACACCATGTTCCACTTCCTGCTCATGGGAGTCTGTGGCGCATTCCTGACAGGTGACCTGTTTAACCTGTTTGTATTCTTTGAAATCCTGTTAATGGCCTCCTATGTACTGTTACTACATGGTCAGGGTCGTCAAAGATTCCAGTTGGGTATCCATTACGTCACCATCAACCTACTGGCATCCGCCCTGTTCCTGATTGGTCTGGGCATGATTTATGGCAGTGTTGGCAGCCTAAATATGGCAGATGTGGGTCGTATCCTGCCTACACTGGACGATGACCAGCACAAGCTGGCAATTGCAGGTGGCCTACTGCTGTTTGTAGTGTTTGGCATCAAGGCCGCAATGCTGCCTGTCGGATTCTGGCTGCCAAAGACCTATGCGGTTGCCAGCACACCTGTTGCCGCCATATTTACCATTATGACCAAGGTTGGGATTTATGCGATCTTACGTGTTAATGGCACAGTGTTTGACGATGCCATGGCACAAAGCATTTTTAAAAACACACTATTGTTGATTGGCCTGATCACTTCGATTTATGGGGTGATTGGTGCAATTGGTGCAGAACGGCTGCGTCGTTTTGTTGGCTTCATGGTGCTGTCATCTGTGGGTACATTGCTGATCGCTATTGCCATGTCCAACACACAGGCATGGTCAGCGGGTCTGTATTATCTGGTGCATAGTACCCTGATTGCCGCTGCATTCTATCTGTTCTGTGGCTGGATCACCGCCCAACGGGGTACATTCAAGGATCACCTGAAAGTTGCACCCAAAATCAAGAATGAAAAGGCAGCGGCACTGACCTATTTCCTGATTGCAATGATGATGGCAGGTTTACCACCATTTAGTGGCTTTCTGGGTAAGGTCTTTATTTTACAGGCCACCGCTGAAACGGCGTATCAGGGCTGGATTATCGCCATTATCCTGATCGTTAGCCTACTGAGTATTCTTGGATTGACCCGTGTGGGTTTCATTCTGTTCTGGCGTGCCAGTCCACCTGAAATTGACCCGAATGAAGCAGCCTATCAAACTTATCAGGGATTGCCAGCCTATGCACCCAACCGTAATGACACAGCCATTTATATCATTTTGGCAGGGCTGATGGCTTATGTCGTGTTTGCATCACCAATCCAGACCTATACCGTATTGACTGCACAGCAAATCCAGAACCATGCGCTCTATAATCAGGCTATCTTAAAAACGGATGCACAGGGTCGCGTGATTAGCGTACAACCTTATGATCCAACCTACCTGCCTGAAACTAAATATGGCGGCGAAGTTGAAGACCACAATGCCGTGCTGATTCCCGATGTTATTTCCAAAGCAACCCTACAGGGTGAGCATATCTCGGAATACAAGCAGCGCCAGATTGCTCAACAAACACTGGATATGCCGACAGTTCCAAATTCAACCCAGTTAAAGCCAATGGAGGAACACTGACATGCAAAAAATAAGCTTGCTCGACCGTTGGTTCCCCCACCCCTTTGTGTCATTTCTGGTGTTTTTGAGTTGGCTGATGCTATCGCACAGTGTGGACCCGACTGACATTTTAATGGCGCTGTTACTGGCTATTGTCATTCCCCGTCTGGTACGTCCCTTTATTGCCAGAACCCCCCACATTCACTGGCTGCCTGCGATCAGATTGGCGTTTGTGGTGCTGTGGGATATCATCGTTTCAAATTTTCGTATTGCCAAACTGGTGCTGGGTCCACTGGATCATCTGCACCCGAAATGGTATCGCGTGCCACTGGAAACGGAACATGAACAGATCAACACCTTGCTGGCGATGATCATTACCACTACTCCTGGAACTGTTTCAGCAGGGATTGATCAGGAACGGGGGGATATCCTCGTTCACGCACTCAGCACAGATGATACCGAGCTGGATATTCAGGATATTAAAAAGCGCTATGAAATGCCTTTGATTGAAATCTTTGATGTAAAGCTGAACAAGGGAGCAAGTAAATGACGATTTTACCGTATGCACTGGGTATTGGTCTAATTGCCATTACCCTCTCCATGTTCCTTTGCCTCATCCGCCTGATTATTGGCCCGTCTGTGATTGACCGTCTGCTCGCATTGGATACACTGTTCCTCAATGCCACCTGTTTGGTTGTGGTGCTGGGTATTTACTGGGTCAGCAACAATATGTTTGAGGGCGCCCTATTGGTTGCAATGCTTGGCTTTGTATCCACAGCCGCACTTGCCCGTTACTTCACCACTGGACATGTGATTGATTAAGGAGAGTGGTTATGCAAATAATTTTTGAGATTATCATTTCGTTCTTTTTGATCTTTGGTGCATTTTTCATGCTCGTAGGTTCCATCGGAATGATTCGCTTACCCGACTTATTTATGCGTCTGCATGCACCGACTAAATCAAGTACGCTAGGCTTAGGAAGTTTTTTAATTGCAGCTATGATATTTGGAGCGACTCAAGGTCGTTTCGGTTTTGCTGAATTATTGATTACTTTATTTGCCTTTATTACTGCTCCAGTATCTGCAAATTTAATGGCACAAGCCGCAATTCATTTACGTTTGCGTTCAACCAGTGGTGATGTTCCAGAAGCTTTAAATCGTCCGCTACCATGGCAACGTTACCATCGTAATACAGAAAAGAAAGACCAACTATAGTTGGTCTTTTTTAATAACATTATTCATCCATAAAGAAAGCCACCCGAAGGTGGCTTTCTTTTAGAACTTATTCTTTATCGTCTTGCCCTTGTTGAGGCAGATCTTTCACAGCTTCAGCAATCAGACCAAACATATAGTTACCATAGGCATTGGTTTTATCGTAATGGAAACGCAATCTTGGCGTAATACGTGTCTTGATACGACGGCTCAACTCATGACGCAAAAAACCAGAAGCCTTATTCAATACATCTAAAGTTTCTTTATTTGCGACTTCACTTTGCTCATCACCAAGTTCACGTCCCATCACAGTGACATAAACTTCAGCATAACCCATGTCTGCACTGACTTTCACCGCAGAGATGGTCACTAGACCACCTAAGCGAGGATCTTTAAGCTCTTGACGGATCAGCTCAGACAACTCACGTTGTACTGAATCCGCCATGCGCTTTAAGCGTTGGCTACCCGCCATTAAAGACTCCGTTTAATCAATTGAACATCATAGACTTCGATCTTGTCTTTAACTTTGATGTCTTTATAGCCTTTGACTGCAAGTCCACATTCCATACCAGCACGAACTTCTTCAACCACTTCTTTATAACGACGAAGAGATTCAAGTTCACCTTGGAATACCACCACGTCATCACGTAATACGCGAATCGGTTTATTACGGTGCAATACACCTTCAAGCACCATACAGCCAGCTGCTGCACCAAACTTACTTGAATGGAACACTTCACGTACTTCTGCAACACCCAGAATTGTTTCACGGTGTTCAGGTGCAAGCTTACCACTCATTGCAGCTTTTACATCATCAATTAAATGATAGATCACGCTGTAATAACGAATATCGATGCCATCCTGATCAGATTTTTGACGGGCCGTATTGTCTGCACGCACGTTGAAACCTAACAACACTGCTTCTGAAGATTCAGCTAGCGTTACATCTGACTCAGTGATTGCACCAACACCTGAACCAATGATACGGACTTTCACTTCATCAGTAGAAAGTTCATCAAGTGCAACATGTAATGCTTCTAAAGTACCGCGCACATCAGTTTTGAGTACAACATTCACATAAGGAACATCTTTTTTACCCATAGACGCCATGATGTTTTCAAGACGCATTGCACTTGCACGCTCTAAACGCTTATGACGTTCACGGTCTGAACGAGCATCAGCAACTTCACGCGCTTTCTTCTCGTCATTCACGACAAGTACTTCATCGCCCGCCATTGGTGCATCAGGTAAACCTAAGATTTCAACTGGAATCGAAGGGCCTGCTGACGTAATACGCTTACCGTTTTCATCCACCATCGCACGTACACGACCATAAGACGAACCAGCAAGAACCAGATCACCAATATTCAAGGTACCATTTTGTACAAGAATCGACGTTACCGCACCGCGGCCTTTGTCAACACGCGCTTCAATCACCACACCTTGTGCTGCACCTTCTGCTGAAGCTTTAAGCTCCATCAGTTCAGACTGAATCAAGATCAAGTCAAGTAGTTCATCAATTCCCGCACCAGAGTGCGCCGAAACTTTGGCAATCGGAACATCACCGCCCCACTCCTCAGGCACAATACCTTTAGTGGTCAATTCATTTAATACACGATCTGGATCCGCTGATTCTTTATCCATCTTGTTGATGGCAACAATAATCGGGGTTCCAGCAGCACGCGCATGGTCAATCGCTTCGGCTGTTTGTGGCATCACACCATCATCAGCCGCAACCACGAGAACCACGATATCAGTCGCTTTTGCACCACGTGCACGCATTGATGTAAACGCCGCGTGTCCTGGTGTGTCGAGGAAAGTAATAATGCCTTTCTCAGTTTCAACGTGATATGCACCGATATGCTGGGTAATACCACCCGCTTCACCCCGCTGCCACCTTAGAGCGACGGATACGGTCCAGTAACGATGTTTTACCATGGTCAACGTGACCCATGATCGTTACCACTGGTGGACGAGTAGTTTGCTCACCACGCGCCTCTTCAGCCGCAACCAGCAAGTTATCTTCTGCCTGCGTATCAGAAACAAGAACAGGGTTATGCCCTAGTTCCTCAACCACAAGAACTGCTGTATCCTGTTCAATGGCCTGGTTCTGAGTCACAAGCTCACCCATCTTCATCAGGGTCTTGATGACTTCACGAACCTTAACCGCCATTTTTTGTGCAAGATCGGCAACGATGATCTTCTCACCAATCTCAACATCATAAATCTGTTTCTTAACAGGCTTTTCAAAACCATGTTTGTTTGACTGGCTGGTTTTCAAGCCACGCTTATGATGGCTCTTGCTAAAGCTCTGCTCCGCCTGGGCATCACCACCACGGCCACCTTTCTTGCTTGCACGTGGATTTGCAGTTGCACCGCCACGCTTGATTTCACGGTCTTCCTTATTGAAAGAATCTTCATACGCCTGACCAACAAGTCCAGCGGCTAAAGGCGAATCATCAATCACACGAATGGTTGTGGTTGCATCATCATTTGAATATTTCGAAGCCATCTGGCGCATTTGCTCCAGCGTACGCTTCTGCGCCTCTTCTGCAGCTTTACGACGTACAGCTTCTTCAGTCGCCTTTAACTTGGCTGCTTCTGCTTCACGGGCTTTTTTCTGTTCAGGTGTTTCTGTTGGCTTAACAACAGGTGCTTTAATCACCTTGTCACTACCGCGTTTTTTCACCACAACTGCGGTTTTTGAAGGAGCTTGTGAAGCACTTTCAGAAGTATGCGCTGCACGCATGGCTTCCAAAGTCGCATTGGTTTTTTGTTCACCATGAATACGGGCTTTGCTATCCGCTTCTTCACGCACTTTCTGCTCAGCACGGGCTTTCGCCTCAGCTTCGGCACGAGCTTTGGCTTCCGCAGCGATCTGCTCTGGATTTGGCTTGGCAAAAACCTGCTTTTTACGCACCTCAACATTGATACTTTTTGCTTTACCCGAAGTGCTGGTGACTTTGGCTGTGTGGGTAGTTGTACGTTTCAACGCAATTTTTCCTGTGTTACCACCGCCCTGACCATGTACTTTTTTCAGGTGATTAACCAAAGTATCCTGCTGTTCAGTGGTAATAATGTCATCTGCTTTACGCTGTGGTAGACCTGCATCGCGAACCTGTTCCAGGAGTTTCTCTACAGGACGTTCTACGCTGAGCGCTAACTCTTGAATCGACTTGTCCGTCATCTATTATCTCCTAGTTAAACCATGATTCACGTGCTTTCATGATTAATTGACCTGCTTTGTCATGGCCCAAGCCTTCGATATCTGAAATATCATCAGTCGCTTGGTCCGCCAAGTCATCAATCGTAACCACACCACGCGCCGCCAATGCATAGGCAATCTCGGTGGTCATACCATCCATACCGAGAAGTTCCACACTTGGCTCTTGAATATTTTCCTGCTGTTTTAACGCATCGGTTAAAGCAGCCTCTTTTGCACGGCTTTGCAGCAATTCGACCAAATCAGCCTCAAGCTCGATTTCATCAAATGTCTCAGCTGGCACATAGGCAATTTCTTCCAGAGCAGTGAAGCCCATTTCGACCAAAGCCATAGCCAAATCTTCTTCAATATCGAGACGGGACATAAACATATCCAGATATTGCTGTGCCTCATTTTGCTGACGAGCACGATACTCTTCTTCCAGCATCATGTCGAGTTTATAACCCGTTAATTCCGATGCCAAACGAACATTTTGCCCCTGCGAACCAATGGCACGCGCCAACTGGTCATTGGTGGCGAAAATGATATCCGCACTGTGTGCATCTTCATCAAGGACGATTCCAGATACATCAGCTGGTTCCAATGCGCTTGCGATATATTGCGCTGGGTCATCAGACCACACCACAACATCAATACGCTCACCATTCAACTCCTGCTGTACCGCCTGGATACGTGTACCACGCATCCCAATACAAGCACCCACAGGGTCAATACGATGGTCATTGGTTTTCACTGCAATTTTAGCACGAACACCTGGCTGACGCGCTGCCGCCTTAATTTCAATGATTTCTTCAGAAATTTCTGGAATTTCTTTCTTCATCAGGGCAATCAGCATTTCAGGACGTGCACGTGACAATAATAATTGCGCACCACGACCTTCACGGTTGACGCTATACAAAATGGCATTAATACGTTGCTTAGGACGTAAAATCTCTTTATGAATGGTTTCTTCACGTGCCAAATACGCTTCAGCATTGTCACCAAGGTCAATGATAAAGCCATCTTTGGTTTGCTTTTTCACTTCACCATAAATCAGCTCGCCCACTTTCGACTCATAAGCATCTGCAACCAATGCACGCTCTGCCTCACGAATCTTTTGCACAATTACCTGCTTGGCAATTTGCGCTGCAATACGACCGAATTCAATCGATTCAACTTCCAGCTCACGCACATCGCCAATTGACCACTTCGATGGGTCTACATCAGAGATGGCATCCTGACATGCAGGCATTTCATGATCTTCATCCGCAACGACAGTCCATTGACGGAACGTGCGGTAATCGCCTGTTTTACGATCAATCTCAACTCGAAGCTGAGCTTCTTCCGAGTGTGTGCCGTCGTAAAACTTTTTCTTCGTTGCCGCAACCAGCGCTTGCTCTAGGGCTTGGAAGATTGCTTCACGACTAACACCTTTTTCATTACTAACCGTTTCTACAACGGTAAGAATTTCACGGCCCATAAGTCACCTACCGATTTCTTATACAATTAAGTTAATATTAGTCTTGATAGATTAAGTTTGCTTTATCAATATTATTACTATCGATTTCAAGCATATGCCTAGCATCCACTTCAACCTGGATCATTTCATTTTCCAGATCAACGGAAAGCAGTTTTGCCTGAAATTTACGACGGTTCTCAACGGCAGCAATGAGTCGTAAAGCGACCTGGTGCCCAATATACCCAGACATTTGTGACAACTGAAAGAATGGACGGTCCCAACCTGGTGAGGATACTTCCAGGGCATACTCACCTGAAATTGGATCATGAACATCAAGCATTGCACCAACCTGTTGCGTCACGCGAACACAGTCTTCAACACCAATGCCACGCCCTTGTTCAACCTCACCCTCTTCATTCAGGACAGGTTCAGCACTCTCATCAATCGGTTTATCAATAAAAATGCGTAATAAAGAACGTTTACCTTGTGGTAGGAACTCAATCCCCCATAAATCTACACCACAGGCAGCCACAGCTGGTGCGATAAGATCATATAATGCTTGAGATTTATTTGATAATTTCATTTACTCTCGTTGCTCTCATGCGAGCCAATCAATCCCGTATAGTGAAGCATGATGTTCTTGATCACGCCATACGACTCATATCGACACTACACGACAGCCAAACAACCAATAAAAAAGGGCGTAAATCGCCCCTATTTTACACAGAAAAGCATTGCCCACTGTGCAAAAAGGCCCACCTTACTGTGAGCCTCCTTTAAGAAACTTGGTAGCGGGAGCTGGATTTGAACCAACGACCTTCGGGTTATGAGCCCGACGAGCTACCAGACTGCTCCATCCCGCATCAACGTGCAAAAAGTATATACAAATATAAAAAAAAGTCAATTGAAGTTTTTTTACATTTGCCTGATTAAGTTGCACCTTAATCAAATGGTAGCGGGAGCTGGATTTGAACCAACGACCTTCGGGTTATGAGCCCGACGAGCTACCAGACTGCTCCATCCCGCATCAACAATCACTGCAACACCAAACTTACTGGTTATTAAGCTTGGTGCGGAAGGGGGGACTTGAACCCCCACGCCCGAAAGCACTACCACCTCAAGGTAGCGTGTCTACCAATTCCACCACCACCGCAGCTTTCTGGGACGCATTCTATTCCTTTAAATCCCAAAAGGAAAGGATTAATTCGACTTATTCTGTCGTTTTCGGTGCATTTGATGAAGTTTCAGGCGATGTTGTAGGAACAGACGTTGAACTTTGCACAGTTTTTAAACTATAAGCATCTATGGTCTGTTTTTTCGCAAAAACCGCCAGGGTTAAACTGGTGACGAAAAACAATGCGGTAAAGATAGTAGTTAAACGGGTCAGGAAATTTCCCGCCCCAGATGCACCAAATACTGTTGCCGCACCACCGCCACCGAATGACGCGCCTGCTTCCGCACCCTTACCTTGTTGTACCAAAACCAATGCAATAATCAAGATTGCTAAAATGATATGTACAACGAGTATAAAACTATACATTTCTATTCCCCGTTACTTATTTTGTGCAAATGCTTTTGCAATTTGGTAAAAAGATTGCGCGTTGAGTGATGCCCCACCCACTAAAGCGCCATTAATATCTGGACATGCCGCCAATTCAGCCGCATTTTCAGGCTTAACACTGCCACCATATAAGATCGCCATTTGCGCACCTACAGGTGTAATTTGCTTTAGCCCCTCACGGATTTTTGCATGCATGGTTTGGGCATCTGCTGGTGACGCAGTTTTTCCCGTACCAATCGCCCAGATCGGCTCATAAGCAACCACAATATTTTGCCACTGTTCAGGCTTCACCACTGAGGCGATATCACAGATTTGTTGCAATACCACTTGCTCAGCCAGTCCCTGCTCACGCTGCTCAAGGCTTTCACCCACACAGTAAATCACATTGAGACCAGCATTCAACGCATTATACAATTTTGACTGAAGTGTTTCGACACCATCACCAAATAATTCACGACGCTCGGAATGACCAACCAAAACAAAATCAATTTGGCTATCCTTGAGCAATTCTGCACTCACTTCACCTGTATACGCACCCGTTCCCGCTACACGCGATACATCCTGAGCCACCGTGTAAATTGTCCGAACCGCATCCTTGAGCTGTGCCTGAATACTTGTAAGCGCAATTGCAATCGGTGCCATACCAATATGGCATTGCTCAGGCAAAATATTGTCCTGTTGTAATAGCCGTTTAAATTCTTCTATTAATTGAAGAGCGTCAGCATGCATTGGATTCATTTTCCAATTGCCAACAACCCAAGGGGTAATGGTCGGACTCGACATACTTTGGTCTACTGCTAATTTCTAAAAAATGCTGCATATTTTACACGGATTTTTATAAAATTCAGTTTTTTTATCTGGTTTAACCTGATAACCACTGTACAGTTGTTTGTAAAAATTAATGTTATAAGGGAATAGCATTCTATTTATTTGAAAGTAGGTCATTTCCTGACGGATTTTATTATTTCCATTTTTAGGTAATTATCTTGGTTTTAGAAAATTAATTTGTAAAAAATTCGATCAGTTCAAAGTTTTACATATGAATCAAGTCAAAAACGACACTTTCTCCAGTAGTATTTTTACCCAACAAAAGTATAATTTTGTAAGATAGCTATTATAAACATTTATTGTCACAAGGCGGACAGATGTCAGGATTACATACGTCTCCAAAATTTTCAGGCTTCATTCGGCGTTTAGTCGAAGAGGGGCATTTGTCTGCATCAAACATGCAGAATGCCATTGATGCGGCAAAAAAGGCCCAACAGGATATTGTGGCTCACCTGATTGAGCATCAACGCCTCTCACCACTCACAGTTGCAGAAAGTATTTCCCATGAATTCGATGAGCCTCTTTTTGACCTTGCTGTATATGATACAGCCTTATTACCCAAAGATTTAACAGACAACAAGCTGATACAAAAACATCGTGTTGTTCCGTTAATACAACGTGGACAAATTTTGTATGTTGCTACGAGCAATCCAACCAATATTGATTCATTAGATGCCATTCGCTTTAACACCAAGCTTAATATTGAACCGATTATTGTTGAACATAACAAGCTTGAGAAACTGATTGAACAACAGTTTGGTGACAGTGGTAGCTTTGATTTCGGTGATAGTGAGGACTTCGACTTAGATATTGATGTTAATCAAGATTCACCTCAAGAAGATGATGATGCATCACCGCAAGGTGACGAATCCCCAATTGTCAAATATATTAATAAGCTTTTAATTGATGCAATTCGCATGGGCGCTTCAGATTTACATTTTGAGCCTTACGAAAAAACGTATCGTGTGCGTTATCGTGTAGATGGTGTGCTCCGTCAAATCGCTACACCTCCTTTACAAATGGCAACCCGCTTAGCTTCTCGTTTAAAAGTAATGTCTCAAATGGATATCTCTGAAAAACGAATGCCTCAAGATGGTCGTATTAAACTCAAATTGTCAAAAACCAAAGCCATCGATTTCCGTGTAAACTCTTTACCCACACTGTTTGGGGAAAAATTAGTACTGCGTATTTTGGATCCATCAAGCGCTATGCTCGGGATTGAAGCATTAGGCTATGAAGATGATCAGAAAGCATTATTCATGGAAGCACTTGAAAAGCCTCAAGGAATGCTACTGATTACAGGTCCAACAGGTTCGGGTAAAACCGTATCGCTATATACTGGTCTAAATATTCTAAACACTGAAGATACCAATATTTCAACAGCAGAAGACCCTGTGGAAATTAACTTGGAAGGCATTAATCAGGTCAACGTGAATCCAAAGACAGGATTGACTTTCTCTGCTGCATTAAAGGCATTCTTACGTCAAGACCCTGATGTAATTATGGTCGGTGAGATTCGTGATCTTGAAACTGCTGAAATCGCAATTAAAGCAGCGCAAACAGGTCATATGGTGATGTCAACACTGCATACCAACAGTGCGCCAGAAACTTTAACTCGATTACGCAACATGGGTGTACCTTCGTTTAATATCGCAACATCAGTTAATCTTGTTATCGCGCAACGCTTGGCACGTCGCTTATGTTCACAATGTAAAGCACCCGTAGATGTACCTAAACAAAGTCTTTTAGAGCTAGGTTTTACTGAACAAGACTTGGCCAATCCAGATTTACAGATATTTCAACCTGTAGGCTGTAGTGAATGCAGGGAAGGCTACAAGGGCCGTGTCGGTATTTATGAAGTCATGAAAGTGACGCCAGAAATATCCAGAATCATTATGGAAGATGGTAATGCCCTAGAAATTGCGGCGGCCTCGGAAAAAGCGGGATTCAACAATTTACGACGTTCGGGTTTGAAAAAAGTGATACAGGGGATTACATCCCTACAGGAAGTCAACCGAGTCACCAGTGAATAAAATCAATAAAAAGGATTACAATCATGGCAGCTAAAAAAGCGCAAATGATGCCTACTTTTGCTTATGACGGAGTAGACCGTAAAGGGGCAAAAATTAAAGGGGAATTACCAGCTCGTAACATGGCTTTAGCTAAAGTCACTTTACGAAAACAAGGCGTGACCATCAAGAATATTCGGGAAAAACGTAAAAACATTCTCGAAGGATTAATGAAAAAGAAAGTCACCACACTAGATATCACCATCTTTACCCGCCAATTAGCGACTATGATGAAAGCTGGTGTGCCATTAGTGCAAGGTTTTGAAATCGTTGCCGAAGGCCTGGAAAATCCTGCCATGCGCGAAGTAGTGTTGGGGATTAAGGGTGAAGTAGAAGGGGGGAATACTTTTGCAGGCGCCCTGAAAAAATATCCTCAGTATTTTGACAACCTCTTTTGTTCCTTAGTTGAATCTGGTGAACAATCAGGTGCCCTTGAAACCATGCTGGATCGTGTAGCGATATATAAAGAAAAAAGTGAACTGCTTAAACAAAAAATTAAAAAAGCCATGAAATATCCAGCCACAGTCATTGTGGTTGCAGTGGTCGTAACCATTATTCTAATGGTCAAAGTGGTTCCTGTTTTCCAGGATCTGTTTAGTTCC
>Ga0224730_1004_pt1 | contig 26944 bp, 34 predicted proteins | sample IA12soil_GW_GH6A_FD_161644 | JGI IMG/M metagenome (GOLD analysis project Ga0224730, IMG submission 161644) | Enriched cells from agricultural soil in Iowa, United States - IA12soil_GW_GH6A(-) | ecosystem: Environmental > Terrestrial > Soil > Agricultural land | place: USA: Iowa | collected 2017-05-08
CCTGCAAGGTCTGTTTATTTAAGGAATATGTCACCGATGAAAAAGGGATTGATCTTATTCAGTGCAGTTTTACTGTCCTGTTCAGTCCAGGCCGGAAGTACCGTCCGAGTTTATGCGGCCGCCAGTCTGAGCAATGCGGTGACGGAGATTGCCAGACGTTATGAAAAACAGTATCCCTCAATCAAAGTAGTGCTGGTCTTTGCAGCATCTTCATCGCTCGCCCGACAAATTGAAACTGGCGCACCAGTTGATATTTTTTTCTCTGCCGATCAGGACTGGATGAACTATCTGGTAAAAAAACAAAAAATAGCTAGATCTCAAGTAAAGCCCTTATTAACCAATGAACTGGTATTAATCATTCCTCTACAGCGTCAGCAAAGCTTTCAGGCCAGTTCTCAATATAATTTTGCCCAGTCCTTTCAGGGGTATGTATGTACCGGACAAATGGAATCTGTGCCTATCGGTAAATATGCCAAACAGAGTCTAACCAATCTGAAATGGTTAAAGGGTCTGCAAGGCCGCATTGTCGAAACAGATAGTGTTCGTTCGGCCTTGGCTTTTGTGGAACGTGGTGAATGTCAGGCTGGGATGGTGTATAAGACCGATGCGTTACAGAGTAAAAAAGTGAAAATTGCTGGGGTCTTTCCAGCTCATACGCATAGCCCGATTGTCTATCCAATTGCCTTAACTGAGCAGGGCAGTAAAAATGCCGATGCAGTCAATTTCATGCGTTTTATGAGTCAGCATACCGAGGCGAAAAAGATTTATCAGCACTATGGTTTTAAACTCTAGGATGGTTCCAGTATGCTGACACCAGAGGAACTCAGTGCATTGTATCTGTCAGCAAAAGTTGCAGGTTTTGCCACAGCGATCAGTTTGCCGTTTGCCATTTTATTGGCATGGATTCTGGCACGTTATGAGTTTCGCCTGAAATATGTGGTGGAAGCCCTCTTACACCTGCCGATGGTTTTACCACCTGTGGTATTGGGCTATTTATTATTGATCGTCTTTGGTGGCAATGGTTGGATTGGACAATGGTTGCAGCAGTGGGGCATTCAGCTGGCTTTTAACTGGAAAGGTGCAGTGCTGGCTGCCATGATTGTGGCTTTCCCCTTAATGGTGCAACCGATCCGGGTGTCATTTCAGATGATTAATCCGCAGCTGGAACAGGTAGCAAATTCTTTGAGTGTTCAGCCCTATAAAGTTTTTTGCAGTATCAGCTTACCGCTGGCGTTGCCTGGTATTCTGATTGGCGGTATTCTCTGTTTTAGCCGCAGTCTTGGCGAGTTTGGTGCCACCATCACCTTTGTTGGCAATATTCCTGACGAAACCCGCACTATTCCGATTGCGATCTATTCCCTATTACAGCAACCGAATGGCGAACAGATGGCTTTACGACTAATGCTTTTATCTTTAGGTCTGGCTTTTGCAGCATTATTGGCGAATTACTGGATTATGCAAAAATATCAGCAGAAAATTCAGGAGCGCTAATGCTGCAATGTGAGTTTCATTATCAAAAGGATGCCTTTAGTTTAGATGCAGCAGTCCAGATGCAAAATTCTATCCTGGGAATTGTTGGACCTTCGGGAGTAGGCAAAACTACTTTTCTTAAATTACTCCTTGGACTCTATCAACCACGATCTGGCTATATTCATTTAAATAAACAGATCCTGACTGATACAAATCAGAAAATTCATATTCCAGTCCATCAGCGTAAAATCGCTTTGATATTTCAGCAGGCGATGCTGTTTCCACATATGAATGTTGAACAGAACCTGCTTTATGCCAAAAAATGGGGCAAATTGGAACAGGAGAAATTCCAATTAAAAGAGATTGCCGAATTACTGGAAATTGATCATCTATTGCAGCGTCGGGTTCAGCAATTATCGGGTGGGGAAGCACAGCGTATTTCGATCGGGCGGGCGCTGTTGTCCAGTCCTAAATTACTGCTCTTGGATGAGCCATTGACTGGCCTAGATACCAAACTGAAACAGCAGATCCTGCCATTTTTTACTCGCATCCGTGATGAAATACAGGTGCCGATGATTTATGTGACCCATCATCATGAAGAGCTGGAACAGCTGGATGCAGAAATTATTGAATTACAGGATCATCAGCTAAGTAATTCACCGATTTTGAGTTTGAAGCAATCTACTATGATAAGATTAATCCGTTAGGTCAGGTGGCCTAACTTAAATAAAAAAGTCTCCGACAAACCCGGTACGGTTCACCCAGTATGAATGTGAAAGCAAAAAGATAAAAAATACTGAGTCGATAGACAAAAGTTGGGGTGGTGGATTTAGCCATAAACAGTCATAAAACACTAAGCCGAGAAGAAATAAAAGATGAAAATGATTATTGTTAATAATATTATTTAAGTAAAGTTCAAGCAATTATTCCTTTATCGCAAATCCAGATGGTATAAGGATTATTTAATGCTATCTTAGATGAGACGCAATTTTTACTGCACATCAACAAATTAGATGATTTTTTATGATTCGGTGTAAAATCATTTTGTTAGAATACTTTTAAATACTGGCAAGGGGCATGGGTCTTGTTAAAGCAAAAACTAAAAATTGGCATTGTTGTGGGTGAAGTCTCTGGAGACACTTTAGGGGCAAAGCTCATGCGTAGTTTTCGCGAACAAGGAATTGATGCTGAATTTGAGGGGATTGGTGGTCCACAAATGATTGCTGAGGGTTTCCATAGTTATTACCCAATGGAAATTCTATCCATCATGGGGATTGTTGAAGTATTAAAGGACCTGAAAAAATTATTTGCAGTCCGCGATGGTCTGGTTGAGCGCTGGACTGAACATCCAGTCGATATTTTTATTGGGATTGATGCACCTGATTTTAATTTACGTTTATCCAAAAGCATCAAGGAAAACAGTCTACCCATTAAAACCGTTCAGTATGTCAGCCCATCGGTCTGGGCATGGCGGCAAGGACGGGTACATGGCATTAAACAAAGTATTGATTTAGTACTGTGCTTATTTCCCTTTGAAAAAACCTTTTATCAAAACTATGATGTCCCTGCGGCATTTGTCGGGCATCCACTGGCAAAGCAATTGCCCTTAAAAAATCCAATTACCGAAGCAAAACACCAGCTTGGACTGTCTGCCCATAAAACCCATATTGCGTTGCTCCCTGGTAGCCGTCGGGGTGAAATCGAGCGTTTACTGCCTTTATTAATCGGTACAGCCGAAATTTTGCATAAGAAATATCCCGATCTTGAGTTTTTAATCCCTGCAATTAATGACGCACGTAAGCAGCAGATTGAGCAAGGAATTCAGAATATGGATACCGAACTAAAGGTAAAAATCCATATTCTGGAAAATACTGATGCAGAATCCAAAATTGGTCGTATGGTGATGAATGCCAGCGATATTGTGGCACTTGCCTCTGGTACGGCGACGCTTGAGGCCATGTTGTTGCATCGTCCAATGGTGACGTTCTATAAACTGAACTGGCTGACTTATATTATTGCCAAGTTTCTGGTTAAAATTCCTTATTACTCATTGCCGAATATTATCGCAGGCAAAAAAGTGATTGAGGAACTGATTCAGGCAGATGCCACACCACAGCATTTGGCAGCAGAAATTGAACGATTGATGGATTACGAAACCGCACATATTCAAATGATGCAACACCTGAGTATGCATAAACAGTTAATCTCAGGAAATACAGAAGACCCCGTACAGGCAATTTTGAGTTGCTTAAAAACAGAAGAAGTATAAAAAAGGTGGCTTAAATGCCACCTTTTTAATCATGCCCTTAGAATCAATTCATAACCCGTATATTTACGGATATTGATCACCCCAATATCCAGTAATAAATACTGACCTTTAATGCCCTGCAAGACACCACGAATTGTGGGTGTCTTGTCCAGATTCAACGATTTAATCTTTTCTGGATATTGCTCAACTGGATAAATAAATTCTCTGGGTAATTCATTTTCCAGAAACTCCAGATTTTCATTAAACTCAAGGTTTTGACTAAATTCATCACGAATTGTTTGAATTTTAGGAGCAAATTCCTCAAGAATCTGATCGCGCTGTTCAATCAGGTTTAAAGGTTCAGCTTCACCTTTGAGTAATTTACGCCAATCTGTTTTATCGGCAATCTGAGTACCAATTAATGTTTCCAGATGCCCAGACAAGCGGCGTGAACCCACTTTCAGGATGGGAAGCGCCTGCGTTGCGCCTTGGTCCAGCCAACGGGTTGGCATGTTCATAATACGGGTAATCCCGATTTTTAAAGCACTGGAATTGGCCAAATAAACAATATGCGGCTGGAAACAGACACTATGTGCAAACTCATCTTCACGGCATGTATCCAGATGGTAATGGCAGGTTTCGGGTTTCATAATACACAAATCACATTCCGCCTTGGTTTTAAAACATTTAAAACAATGACCCTGTGAATATGACTTTGGGGTTTTGGCACCGCATGAGGTACAGAAAATATTACCTGTCCATTCAATCTCCAACTCCTGACCCAAGACAAAGGGTAGGTCGATTTCTGAACGATCCAGTATAAATTTATATTCAACATTTGCCTTGTGTATTGCCTGATCAGGTACACTATGCGTCTTGAGCGCTGCGTGCATTTTATGGCAAATGCCTTGTAGTTCCATCATCCTCTCTCTTTTCAACTTAGGTGGCTTATGGCTGGACAAAATGTCATCACTTCGATGCTAGACGATTTATCTAAGGAACAGCCCATTGCTACCGCACTGTGTATTGGTCAAAACATTGACCATCATGCTTCAATTCAATGGCATTATTTTAACGTAACTGACTTTTTAAATCTGCCATTTACACAGCGTTATGATTTAGGTTTTGTATTATTTGATACTGAAGAAATGCAGGACATCAATCAAACGCAAAAGGCACAGTTATTGGTGAAGTTGCGTGACCTCATGGCAAAACGAATTGTTGTGGTCAGTAAACTGGATGATGAAAAGCTGTTGCGGTCGCTGGGTTTTACCCAGCTCATTGACAAGACCACACATGATAGTAATTTTGCTTTATGGCAGTTTAATATCTTGACCTATAAGCATGTACCAGACTGGTTTAACTCCAAGTTCTGGGCCAATCCTGAAAACTGGAATAAATTCCGCTGGTAAATCTCAGCAATGATTTAATTTCTATGGAACTTCAACCATTCAATAGGCAAGATTGGATAGAGATTTATCGCAAGCTCTTGCAAAATTTAACAATTCAATTTTGTTTTGTGTATTCAAAGCAGCGTATTCTTTTTGGATAAATAATTCCAAAAGGAACATATAAGTCATGACAGATTTAACCAACATTGTTGAAATTTTAGCAAAACAGGCTTTAGGCAGTCAGCAGCAATCAGGTCAGGGTGGTGGTTTAGGCGGAATTTTAGGTTCGGTATTGGGACAACTTGGTGGACAACAGCAACAAAATACTCAAAACCAGCAACAAGGTGGTCTAGGTGGAATTCTTGGTTCTGTGCTAGGCCAATTAGGCGGCGATGGCAATACTTCAACACAAAGTAATGCGGCAGGTGGTAAGACAGCACAAACCTTATTAATCGCCGTTTTGCCTTTAATTCTTGCATGGATTCAAAAACAGGGCGGTTTGCAGGGGGCATTGGATAAGCTGAAAAATGCAGGTTTGGCAAACCAGGTGCAAAGCTGGGTCGATCCACACCAGCAAAATGCACAGGATATTCCAGCACAAAATATTCAAAGCCTATTCGATGACCAGGATGTGGAGCAGGTTGCCCAGCAAACCCAAACACCAAAGTCAGCAATTTATGGCGCAATTGCTTCAGTCTTGCCCCAAGTGATTGATTCCTTAACTCCACAAGGTGGAAACACTAATCCACAGGAAGCCAACAATGATATTCAACAAGTTTTAAACTTGCTCAGTGGTTTCTTAAAGAAATAAAATGGATAAAACAAAAGGGCATATTGCCCTTTTGTTTATTATTTAGAACTGAACTTCAAATTAGAAGTTATATTCCATACCTAAACCAATATTGGTTTTCTTATCATCTTTAGTCAACCAGTCACGTTTTTGCTGAGCAACAATACCGAAGAATTTCGCTTGTTTATTGATTTGGTAATCTGCACCTAAACCATAAAGATCTTGTTTACGATCATCACGCCCATCAGCTTCTGTTTTAGCAGAGATATATTCTGCTTTTAACTTTACTGGTGTAGAAGGGATGATATATGCAGCCGTTACACCAAAAGCATTTTCTTTTAAGCCTTTAAATGAATTATTAGTGACTGTGTCTGGTTTCCCAGTTTCTTTAGTCGTTGTGATGACAGCCACAACATCATCTGTAGGCTTAGCTGTTTGCCATAATGCGCCAAATACCAAACCATCAACGCCAATCGGGGTAAAGTCTAAAGAGCCTGTAACACGAACGGCATCAGCATAAACGCCAGTTAAGTTATGTGCACTAAATTTAGTTGCTACAGCACGGTTTGCAGCAACTGCCGCAGCTAAACCGACATCTTTATTTTCATACGTTAAAGATGCTGAAACACCATCACCAAAACCATCACGCGCATCTTTTAAACCATAGTTTGTAACTACAGTTGTTTCTTTAGTAACGCCAGCTGTTGAAGTTGTAGATGTTTTTGCAGTTGCAGATGTTGCTGCATTTTCACCTTGCTGGAACATGATGTTGAAAGCTAAGCCACCCAGTAATTTTTTATCAGTTTCAAAACCAATAACATTCTTTAGGCGATCTTCACCAGCTAAAACTGCTGTCATGTCAAGTTCATTGTGATCGTTAAAAATATCTTGGTTATTACCAGCTGCAGTTTTGAAGTAAGAATCGTATTGACCTACTTTTAATGTTGCAACACCAGCAGATTTAACTCCTACAAAACGGTTACGGTTACTGAATACATCACCATCACCATCCGCACTGATTTGCCATTCGGCTAAATAAACTGCTGATAAGTTATCAGTCAATTTTTCTTCACCTTTCACACCCAAACGTGAAGCGTTTGAGTTTACTTTCACTACGCTTTCGTCTTTAAAACCGTTGTTGTCAATATTGTCTAAAGTTACACTCAGCTTACCATACAATGTTGGTGCTGCTTGCGCTGCATTCATGGCTAAAGTTGCTACAGTAGCAGCAAGAAGCAATTTTTTCATTGAGATTTCTCCAGAACACTTTTTGTAAATGGCAGTTGCCTTAGTTACTGTTATAAGCTTGCTTATGTACAAAAAGTTACACAGCTCGCTAACTTGTATGCAGTATCGGCAAACTTTATGACAGAGAAGTGAAAGGAAAATGACAATTTGATGACGGTTTATATTTGGTAATAATTCTATTTGTTATTGATTATTAAATAGTTATAAAATAAAAAACGGAGTAACAACTCCGTTTACGAAAAAATTATCAGTTACAGGGCTGCCTTAATCTTTTCAGCAAGCGCCTTAATCTTCTCCTGATCACCCATTTGAGCCGCATGACGACCTAGATGATGAATTGAGCCTGGAATCAAATGAAAGTGTACATGCGGCACAGTTTGACCCGCAGCTTCGCCAGAAAGTTGCATGAGTACAATACCCTTAACATCCAATGCAGACTCAATCGCACGGGCAATCTTTTGAACGATCTGGATGGTGTAGGCGGCTGCATCGGCAGGTAGGTCTAACAATGTCACTGCGGGAGTCTTTGGAATCACTAAAGTGTGACCCTCTGCCTGAGGCATGATATCCATAAAGGCAAGAACCTGATCATCTTCATAAATTTTAATCGCGGGCAATTCGCCACGAAGAATTCGGGCAAAAATATTTTGGTCATCGTAGGCCATGATGAGTCCCTTAATATGAATAATTCAAGTTTCCTCTCCTAAAGGCTAAAAGGAGAGGACAAAATCTAATAATCAGTTTCTATTTACAGTTTAGCTCTTTTTGGCGAGCTTTAATCTCATCGAGACGTTGTTGCTCTTTGTCAGAAAACTTTGGTTTGGTGGTATGGCAGTTTTCATTGCCGTACTTGGCTTTAGCATCTGCATCCTTGAAACAGAAACCCTTAGACGCATAAATGAGGTTATAGTCATCCTGCAACTTTTTACAGTCTTGTTCTGGGGCTGCGGCTTGAACACTAAACCCTGTAAGAGTTATTAATCCAGCAAAAACCGCAACTGTAAACTTCTTCATGAGGTGATCCTCTAATTTAAAAGGTATAAACCAAAAGTCTTGTGGAATAGAAATATTCTACATGCTTTGGTCGCAACGTTAGTACTAATATAAGGCGTATTAATGAAAATTCAATAGTGTATTTGAATATCTAATAAGCTTTTTCAACTTGATCTTATGCCAGACCAAGATCATTTATCAATGGGATGAATACACTGACGATTGCAGAGTTGGTTTTGCATCTGCCTTTTACTGAAGAAGAAATCAATGTTCGGAAATCGGTATTGGGACTTTATAGACGTAACAGGCAAATGAGAAACAAATGCATGACAGTGCTCTCACGAAGCGTTACATATGCTTGTGATATATATTTCTCCAATAATTAAGGAGATAAGTATGTTAGTCAAAATTGATTCTGAAAATTATTTGAATACTCAGCACATTGTGGCGGTTTCTACTTTTACTTCACCAGATGGCAATGTAAAGATAACGATTGATACAGTTACCGCAGCAAGCGGTCATGGTTCATACGTGGTAAACCAGAGTAATGAGGAAGAAGCGTCCAGACTGCTTAATTTATTAATAGACTCATTCAAATAATTACAAAAATGATGACTGTTCACTGTTGAATCTGTCTGGCAATTATTTAAGCATGAAGTGACATAGCTTGATTAAGGAATAAAACAACATGATAGATCAGAATAAGCCTTTAAATTTTCAAGATGATGATGAACCTCTGGATTTTGAAGATGAGGAATTTATGGATGATAAGAAAGAGGATGAGTTATACAACAGCATTACCAAAGATGGTTCCAGTGTTGACCCAGCCGATGATGGTGAACGGCATATTCGCCCAAAAGATGGTGATCCAATAGAAATTGAGCAATAAACAAGACCCGCTTTATTAAGCGGGCTTTTTTAGACTGGTATCTTAATTAGATATAAAATATTGTTTTTAAAGGGTAATTCTATTCCAGTGTAATTTTACTCCATGATTCATACAGTTTAACTGCTGCGGAGAAATCACTATTCGCTTCGGCAGTTAAACTTGCAGCCTGAATCAAGCTTTGGGTCAGGGCAAGTATAGGCGCTGGAAGTTTCGCGTTATGTACTAAATCTAGCGCAATTCCTGTATCTTTTGCCAATAAAGGCAAGGCAAAGGTGCAGGGAAACTCACGACTCAGTACGCGTTGAGGAAAAATATTTTCGGTGACTAGACTTTTGCCACTGGAAGCATTAATACAGTTGAGTGCCGCGTCCAGATTGACACCATGTGCCTTTAATGTGGTAAATCCCTCGGCAACTGACCATAAATTGACGGCAAGCAACATATTGTTGATGGCTTTTACTGCAAAGCCTGCACCTGAATCACCAACATGCTGAATCAATTTTCCAACGGCTGCCATCGCAGAATAAGCACGCTCAAAAGCACTAACATCGCCACCTACCATTACGGTTAAAGTCGCATTTTCTGCACCGATGGTTTGTCCACTCACAGGTGCATCGAGAAAATCGACGTTCTGTACTTTTAGCTTTTCGGCCAGACGGCGAGCTGTCTCGGGCACACCACTGGTACAGTCAATCCAGATTGCCCCTGATTTAATATTCACACCATCAATCAAGGCTTCAACATCTGCACTTGTTGGCAGGCATGAAAAGATAATATCTGCCTGTACTGCCTGAGCCAGTTCAACCGCTATAGTTCCATATTCTGTTGCATGTTGTTCAGCTTTACTAAAGTTTCGATTCCAGACATAAACTTCCTCGAAATGCTTTGGTAGATGGGCTGCCATACGATAGCCCATAGCGCCTAAACCGATAAATGCAACAGATTGACTCATAGTTTACCTTTTGATAGGAGTTGATCGTTCGGCCAACCAGTTGGTCAGTGTTGGCCAGAACTCAATAGAACTGTTTTGACTGGACATTAAACCTAAGTGTCCGCCAGGGATTAAAGTAAAGGTGACATCCTGACTGCTTGTCAACTGGGTCAGTGGAAAAGCGGCATCGGAAGTCACCAGTTGATCACTTTTACCCGCACCAACCAAGAGCGAACAATTGATATTCTTCAGTTCAATCGTCTCATTCTTGAGTTTGATTGCACCATGCTTCAATGGATTTTGTAGCCATACATTAAACAGCATGTCCTGATTGATACCACCTGGATAGTCAATCATGTTATTCAGGAAATGGCTCAATGTGGCATCTTCCTGAACCAGCTTGAGATTATCCAGATTTTTGAGTAACTGGATATTGCCATCAATCCAGCCTTTTGGATCAAGTAGTTTAAACCCTAAAGAGTTTAGGAAGCCTGGTGAATGAATCATCAGCTTTGGCAAACGGTTATAGGCATAATCTTTAATGGTTGGGTTACGCGTCGTAATATATGCCAGTGTTTTATATAATTTTCCGATATAACCCGATGCATAACTATCAATCGGGCTACCGAGTACGACCAAATTTTTAACTGGATTGGATGGATGGCGGGCTGTGTAAAGTGTGACAAAAATGCCAGCCATACTCCAGCCATGTAGAGAAATTTTTTCAGATTTAGAATGTTTTTGAATCGCTTCAATGCATTTTGGAATAAATTTATCAATAAATGATAAAAAGTTAACCTGATAGTTTTTATAGGTCAGTTTACCCCAGTCAATCAGGTACACATCAAAACCACTGTCCTGGAAATGTTTGACTAAAGAGCGATATGGATATAGGTCATAAATATCCATATTAATCGCAAGCGGCGCAACAAAGACCAGTGGCTCTTTATAACGTTTGTTTTCTGAGCCATAAAAACGAACACGGGTTTGTTTAAACTCGGCAATCACTTGATAGGCGGTTGATTGAGACAGCACCAGCCGATCTGTGTCAAATACACGCATGGCTAAATGTTTAAAGTTTATTTTTTGCTGTTCCACAAGCGATTTCATCTTTGAAAGTCTCATCATGAGTCAAGATTGCACGAAGTCTAAGCGATAATTTCATCTTACGCCTTGACCTTAAATACCCTGGACGCTCAAAATGTTGGCATATTGAAGCATGATGATCATAAGGCATACAAAACCATGAATCCAAGCGATGATTTAGAATATCAACTCGACACTCTGGCAATTCGCACAGGGCATGATCGCACCTTTGAGGGCGAACATAGTGAACCTATCTTTTTAACCTCATCGTTTGTTTGCGAAAGTGCAGCTGATGCTGCCGCAAAATTTTCTGGGCAAATCGCAGGAAATACCTATTCACGTTATACCAATCCAACAGTGCAAGCTTTTGAAAAACGTTTAGCTGTTCTGGATGGCGCAGAGCGTGCGGTAGCAACCAGTTCAGGGATGGCAGCAGTACATGCCATGTGTATGGCGTATTTAAAAGCGGGCGATCATGTGATTTGTTCACGCGCCGTTTTTGGTTCAATCATTGCCTTATTTGAAAAGTACGTTGCAAAATTTGCTGTTGAAGTGACTTTTGTTGATTTAGATGATCTTGAAGGCTGGAAACAGGCAATTCGTCCAAATACACGTATTCTCTTTATTGAAACACCCTCGAATCCTTTGGCACAGGTGGGCGATATGCAGGCAATTGCAAATATTGCCCACGCGCATGGTGCTTTATTTGCAGTGGATAACTGTTTCTGTACACCTGTGTTACAGCAGCCGATTAAGTTTGGTGCCGATTTGGTTCTTTATTCAGCAACTAAATATATTGATGGCCAGGGACGGGCTTTAGGTGGTGCAGTTGTTGGTAAGAACGATTTGGTTGAAGAAATTAACGGCGTTGTGCGTACCCTTGGTAATTCAATGAGTCCATTCAATGCATGGATTTTCCTAAAAGGCTTGGAAACGCTCAGTATCCGTATGAAAGCGCACTGTGAAAATGCACAAAAACTGGCTGAATGGTTGCATCAACATGACAAGGTTGAAAAAGTGTATTACGCAGGTTTGCCTGACCATCCTGGGCACGAGCTTGCTAAAAAACAGCAAAAAGGTTTTGGTGGTGTGGTTTCATTTGTTGTAAGAGGTGAGCGTCAAGGCGCATGGACGGTGATTGACAACACGCGTTTCCTATCGATTACCAGTAATCTGGGCGATGTAAAATCAACAATTACCCATCCAGCAACCACCTCGCATGGTAGAATGTCTGCCGAAGCCAAACAAGCCGCAGGGATTGAAGAAGGATTGATCCGTGTATCTGTTGGCTTGGAAGATATTAATGATATTATTCGTGACTTATCACGCGGTTTAGATTTGATTTAAGAGAGAGACTTATGAATATCAATATGCTCATGCAGCAAGCCCAGCGCATGCAAAAGGATATGGAATCCAATATTAAAAAAGCCAAAGAAGAGCTTGCCAAAACCGAAGTTCACGCTGAGGCGGGTGGTGGTTTGGTTAAAGTGACCATGACCTGCCGCAATGTTGTAAAGCGTATCGAAATTAGTCCAGAGCTGTTACAGGACGAAGCGGACATGATCGAAGACTTGATCGCTGCTGCAATCAATGATGCGGTACGTCAGGCCGAAGTCATTTCTGAAGAAAAGCTTCAAGGTGCCAACTCAGGTATGGGCTTGCCACCAGGTTTATCTGGTTTATTCTAATTCAAGAAAATCTCCAGCCCTTTTATAAAAGGCTGGAGAAGCTTTTCTAAAACAATCGAGTCTATTTGTGTTTAGTGAACGATTTGAACAATTGGTTCAGGCATTACGTATATTACCCAGTGTTGGTCCAAAATCAGCACAACGTATGGCATTGCATTTGCTGATGAAAAACCGTGAGGGTGCATTTGCTTTATCACACGCCTTACATGAGGCATCAAGCCATATCCATGAGTGCCGCATTTGTCATTCCTTAACTGAAAACGAAATTTGTGACATTTGTGCCTCTGTGGAACGGGATGAACAACTTCTCTGTGTGGTTGAATCACCTGCGGATGTAATGGCAATTGAACAAAGCGGCAGTTTTCGTGGCAAGTACCATGTACTCGGTGGGCATTTGTCACCGTTGGATGGGATAGGCCCTGAGGAAATTGGAATTCCCTATCTGGTTCAACGCCTAAGTGAGGGGAAAATTGAAGAGGTGATTCTTGCCACCAATGCGACAGTTGAGGGGCAGGCAACGGCGCATTATCTGGTTGAGGCAACTAAACATTTGCCAATTCACATGACCCGAATTGCTCAAGGTGTACCTCAGGGTGGTGAACTTGAGTATGTGGATAGCCATACACTTAGTCAGGCTGTACATAACCGTATGAAGATGAAATAGGATGTTTATCCATTATTATTTTATCTATTTTAAATTTATGCTGTTAATTTAAACAAATAATTAAGTTTTACATTTTGTCTAACATTATCGTTGATATATTTGCTGTAATTTGTGGCACTATGGACAGGCGAAAAGGATTTTCGTTTTTTTGATGATAGGGAAAAAGGAGTAATTTCATGTATTGCATGTGGAACACTGATTAAATTTATTTTTGCATTTGATTTCGCTTGAGCAATGACTGCAATTTGGCAGTGCCATTGCTAATGGTTCTTTATTATTTTACTTGAGCAAATATGTTTCAGTTTATCCAGCAGCAACAAGATTTAGCTGTTCTCCTTACTCAAATGGAACAATGTTCCATCTATGCACTTGATACTGAGTTTATTAAGGTTGATACCTTATATCCAAAACTTGGGGTGTGCCAAATCAATTTAAATGGCCAGGTTTCCTTGTTGGATGGGACTGCACTGGATTTGGCACACTTCTGGCAAAAAATATTTGATGCACAACAGAACATTTTCCATGCCTGTGGGGAAGATATTGACCTGATCTATCACTATGCAGACCAGAAACCACTTGGCAATGTCTTTGATACTCAAGTGGCAATGGCTTTTTTGGGACATGGCCTACAAGTCAGCTACCAGAATGCCTTAAAAACTCGTTTGAATATTGATATAGAGAAAGACCAGACACGTTCAGACTGGCTGGCCCGACCGCTTACTCAGCAGCAAATGAGCTATGCAGCCAATGATGTGTTGTACTTAACTAAACTCGCTGATGTATTGAAGAATGACCTGAAGCTGAAAGGTCTTTATCAATATGTATTGGAGGATTGCCAGAATCTTACCAAAGAAATTGCACTGGAAACGCCACTTGCAGCGCTTTATACCGATATTGGTAATTACCGCCATTCACGCAGGGAGCTAATGCAGTTACAGCAACTTAGCATCTGGCGCGAACAAATCACCAAGGCACTCAATCAACCACGCAGTTTTATCCTTAAAAATGCCACCATGATTGATTTGGTGGAGAAAAATCCACGTAATAATTTCCAGCTTGCTCAGGTGAAAGGCATACGTCCGAATATTGTGCGTGAACATGGTAAAACCATTTTAGATTTATTGAAGTTTTTGCCCCCTGAAAATGAGTGGCCATTAAGAATGGCTCGGCCTGTAAAAAGTAATTCTAAGGAAGTGGCACCACAAATAGAGATTTTAATAGAGCGTGTGGTTCTTGAAACAGCCGTTCCCAAAGAAGTTTTGCTGCGAAAAAAATGGCTGAACGCGATTTATGAGCATGTGGTTTTTCATCTGGATGAGCAGGATTTACCCAACTATTTATTGGGCTGGCGTTATGAAATCTTAACCAGACCATTGATTGAACTGTTGCGGCAGGATATTGAATATTTGGGCACACAGATGAAGATTTCCCAGTAAACAAAACACGACTGCTGCGTTAACATTCCTTGATGTACCTGTTATTTTTTTCATGTATGCTGTTTTTGATTGATAAGAGTTGTGAGTAAATATGCACTGCGATATTTATAGATCGAGCAAAAAAGACGAAATGTATATGTATATTGCTCGTCCAAACTATCCTGATGACAAGGAACCAGAAAATCTGTTTGATGGTATTCCTGAAGCCGTGTTGCAAGCATTTGGCAAGGCGACTTTTGTCATGCATCTGGAACTGCACAGTGAGCGCAAGCTTGCCCGTGTGAACGTTCTTCATGTTTTGGACTCACTACACACCAAGGGATTTTTTATCCAGATGCCGCCTGAGGGATTAATTAATCCAAATGCGGTGGAACCAGAGGGTTTGCGCGGTGCTTGAAACTTTAACAGCGATCTGGTCCAACATCCTGTCAGTGCTGGATCAATTCCCTGAAGAGAATGTTGCGATCATTGTTTATGTGACAGGAACACTCATTGCATTATGGTGCTGGTATCGCCTGATGTCGCGTTTACCCAATCCAGTCGGTGGAATCCTATGGATTATTGTATTTGCCATTCTGGTAACGCCTACGATTTCCGAGGGCCCTAATTCGGCATTAGCACCAGCAGTCTTTGGCCTGATTTTTGGTATATTGACCAAAGAGCATATTTTAATCTGGTCAAACCTGTCATTAATCCTGTTTGTCATTGGTGTAGGTCTACTGGTTGGATTTTGCTGGTCAAAGTATTCCGCAAATAAAACTGTACGTTCCGCTTAAATATTCACACTAAAGTAAAGATAGAAAAATAAGGTTGTTTAAATGTCTGCTGATACACAACACTTCACTGGTACAGATCAATATATTGCAACTGAAAGCCTTAAACTGGCAGTAAAAGCTGCGCGTGCTTTGCAAAAACCACTTTTGGTCAAAGGTGAGCCAGGCACAGGTAAAACCTTGCTTGCAGAACAGGTGGCTGAAAGTCTAGGTTTAAAGCTGATTACCTGGCATATCAAGTCAACCACCAAAGCCCAGCAAGGCCTGTATGAATATGACGCTGTTTCACGTTTACGTGACAGTCAGTTGGGTGATGATCGTGTTTATGACATCAAGAACTATATTAAACCAGGTAAATTATGGGAAGCCTTTACCAGCGAAGAACGTTGTGTATTGCTGATTGATGAAATTGACAAGGCTGATATTGAGTTTCCAAATGACTTGTTACATGAACTCGATAAAATGTCGTTCTATGTCTATGAAACAGGTGAAACCATCACTGCGACCCAACGTCCAATTGTGATCATCACCTCAAATAATGAGAAAGAACTTCCAGACGCGTTTTTACGCCGTTGTTTCTTCCACTATATTGAGTTCCCAGATGAAGCCACCATGCGTGACATCATCGCGGTTCATTTCCCGAATATCTCAAATACTTTGGTCAGTGAAGCCCTACAGGTGTTCTTTAAGTTACGTGAAATTCCAAACTTGAAGAAACCCCCATCAACCTCTGAATTGATCGACTGGTTAAGTCTACTCATGGCAGATGATATGCCTGAGGATGTGTTGCGTAATCGCGATAAGTCAAAAGCGATTCCGCCGTTGTATGGCGCGTTAATCAAGAATGAACAAGATGTGCAACTGCTTGAACGTTTAGCATTTATGTCACGCCGCTAAGAGTGTTTACCAATGTTTGTACGATTGTTTTACACCTTGCGCAAATATGGTGTACCTGTAACAACTCGTGAGCTGATTGATCTCAATCAGGCGGTGGCATCAGGTCTGGTTTTTGCAGATCAGGAAGAATTCTATCAATTGGCTAAAACCATTTTGGTCAAGGATGAGCGTTTCTTTGACAAGTTTGACCGTGCCATGAAAGACTATTTTGATGGCATTGAAACTTTTGATCTTGATGAATTACTTAAACAAGTTCACAAATTGCCAAAAGACTGGTTTGATCTTGAGCTATTGGAGAAACATCTCACTCCTGAACAACGTGCAGAACTACTCAAAGCAGGTTCGCTTGAAGAACTGATGAAAATGCTGGAAGAACGCTTGCGGGAACAGCATAAAAAACATCAGGGTGGCAATCGTATGATTGGTACAGGTGGAACTTCACCTTTTGGTGCTTTTGGTGATCATCCAGAAGGTGTCCGAATAGGTGGGCCAGGGCGTAAACGTTCAGCGGTAAAGGTGTGGGAACAGCGCAAATACCAGAATCTTGATGACGATCAAGTGTTGGGAACACGCCAGATGCAAATTGCGTTGCGTCGTTTACGTAAGTTTGCCCGTCAGGGTGCAGCCGAAGAACTCGATGTCGATGGTACCATCCGTGAAACGGCCAAACAGGGTATTCTGGATGTACAACTCGTGCCTGAGCGCCGTAACCGCATTAAAGTGCTGATGCTGTTTGATGTGGGCGGTTCAATGGATGCTTATATCGCTGAATGTGAGAAGTTGTTTAGCGCCGCAAAATCAGAATTCAAAACGCTGGAATATTTCTACTTCCATAACTGTCTTTATGACTATGTATGGAAAGACAACCATCGCCGTAGTTCAACACGCATGAATACATGGGATCTATTCCATACCTATGGACGTGATTACCGTGTGATTGTGGTGGGTGATGCCAGTATGGCACCATACGAACTCAAGTCGGCAGGTGGTTCAGTTGAATATATGAATGATGAGTCGGGCGAAGTATGGCTTAGACGTTTACGTCAGCATTTTGACAAAACCGCTTGGTTAAATCCTGAAATGGAAGGTTACTGGCATTACACCCAGACCATTAACTGGATCAAAGAAATTTTTGAAAATCATATGTATCCAATGACACTAAAAGGCATTGAAGATATGACCAAATATTTATCTCGTTAAACTTCATAAGGCTGATTCATGTTGGATCAGCCCAGTTTTCCAGTGTTAAATCTGTAATGCGATTAAATTCCTTACAATTGTTGCTCACCAAAATACATTTTTCGGCAAGTGCATGACTTGCAATCCATAAATCATTATTACCAATCGGTGTTCCAGCTTGTTTGAGTAATAGTGCATGATGAGCATAGTACTCACAAAGTTGTTGTTGAGTACTATAAAGGACAGGGATTCGCAGAATCAGGTTTTCAAGCTGTTTTAAAACAACAGTCTTTCGCTGACTGCCGTAGGCTCCTTTTAATAATTCCGCATAACTGATAAATGACATACACAATTCATCATCCTGTGAGAGTTGATTGACTCGTTCAATCACACTCAGGGGTTTATTCTTCATGAAATAGATCAGAATATTGGTATCCAGCATATATTTCATAAAGCATCACGCTCTTGTACTTGGTTATCCTCTAAACGATTTTTTTCTAGAGCCTCAACAAAGTCATCATCAAATTCATTTAAGGCTTGCCATAATGCTTCACCTCGATTTTCATTTAAATCTGCAATAGGATGAATGACCAAATCTCCATTCTGATTCAAAAAAATTTCTACCCGCTTGGTATTTAAACGAAATTCTTGTGGAATACGAACGGCTTGACTATTGCCATTCATAAATACACGAGATGTAATTGATGTGCTCATCATAGCCTCCAATGTATGTACACATAGTGTGTACATTAAAGCATTAAATCAAAATATTGAATAGTATTTAATCAATCCAATTGATCTATTTTTTGTTTTCAGTGGATTAATGATGAAACATTAAAAAATAGTTGAAAAACACGATAGAATAAGCCGTTTTGCAATCCTTGCCTGTGGAGACCTACGTGGATCGACCAACCATTCCCCCTGAACATTTACAAGAAGCGTCTGAGCATTTATCAACAATTCGGGATTTTATCCGTTTTGGGGTGAGCGCATTACGCCAATACGATGCACATTTGGGGCAAGGTACAGAAGATTATTTTGCAGAAAGTTCAGCTCTGGTTTTGCAAACATTGTCACTGGAATGGTCTGCTGATGCAGAGATTCTAGATGCTAAACTTTTACCAAGTGAAAAAGCTGAATTTTTAAGTTTATTGGAACGCCGTATTAATGAACGTGTTCCGACCTCATATTTATTGAATCTTGCATATTTCTTTAATAAGCCTTTTTATGTGGATGAGCGTGTACTGATTCCACGTTCACCAATTGCAGAGGCGATTGAACAACGTTTTGCGCCATATTGTCTGGATGAAAATGGGAAAATGCGTGAAGCCTTGAATAATTTACCTGAGAATCCAGCAGCAAAAACGCCGCAACGTATTCTGGATATGTGTACAGGTTCGGGATGTATTGCAGTGGCCTTGGCTTATGCTTTCCCAGACTCGGAAGTGGATGCAACCGATATTTCCAAAGAAGCTCTCGAAGTCGCTTCAATCAATGTGGAGCATCATAACAAGCAATATCAAATTGCGTTGCTTGAATCTGATCTATTTGCAAAAATTCCTACTGAAAATCAATATGATCTTATCGTGAGCAATCCTCCTTATGTCGATGCAGAAGATATGGCAGATTTACCTGATGAATTCCTGCATGAACCTGAGTTAGCCTTGGCTGCGGGTCAGGATGGTTTGGACCTTGTTCGTAAAATGCTGGCTCAGGCGGCTGACTATCTTACAGAGGATGGCCTGATTGTGATTGAAGTGGGCAACTCTGAATGGGCAATGCGTCAGAACTTTAATACAGTGGACTTCCATTGGCTGACATTCCAGAAAGGTGGTACAGGTATTTTTGCACTCACTGCTGAACAATGCCGCCGCTATAAAGATATATTCCAGCAATCTATTCAAAATTAAGGGGCTGAAAATGGCAGGCAATAGTATTGGTCAACTTTTTCGGGTAACCACCTGTGGTGAGTCACATGGTGTCGGGTTAATGGCGATTGTTGACGGTGTACCACCAGGTCTGGAACTGTGCGAAGATGATTTACAAAAGGACTTGGACCGCCGTAAACCAGGAACCTCTAAATTTGCGACCCAGCGTAAAGAACCTGATCAGGTTGAAATTATTTCAGGTGTTTTTGAGGGTAGAACTACAGGCACACCAATTGGCTTGTTGATTCGTAATACCGACCAGAAATCTAAAGACTACGGCAATATCGCGCAGACATTCCGCCCTGGACATGCTGATTATACCTATACGCAAAAATACGGTTTCCGTGACTATCGTGGGGGTGGACGTTCAAGTGCGCGTGAAACGGCAATGCGAGTTGCCGCTGGTGCAATTGCCAAGAAATATCTTGCTGAAAAATTTGGTATTGATATTCGTGGCCATGTCACCCAAATTGGTAATGAAGTTGCTGAGAAGCTGGATTGGTCGGAAGTACCGAACAACCCATTTTTCTGTGGGGATGTTGATGCCGTGCCGCGTTTTGAACAGCTTGTAACCTCATTACGTGAACAAGGAACCAGTTGTGGTGCAAAACTGGAAATTCTTGCTGAAAAAGTGCCAGTGGGCTGGGGTGAGCCTGTTTTTGATCGTCTGGATGCGGATATTGCCCATGCCATGATGAGCATTAATGCCGTTAAAGGTGTCGAAATCGGTGATGGCTTTGCTGTTGCAGGGCAGTTTGGTCACGAAACCCGTGATGAACTGACCACAGATGGTTTCCTCGCCAATCATGCTGGCGGCATTTTAGGGGGAATTTCAAGTGGTCAAACCATTCGTGTTGCGATTGCCTTAAAACCAACTGCAAGTATTACCACCCCAGGAAAAACCATTACAATTGAGCGGGAAAATACGGATGTGTTAACCAAAGGTCGTCATGACCCATGTGTGGGTGTGCGTGCCACGCCAATTGCCGAAGCCATGCTGGCGATTGTGTTAATGGATCATTTCCTACGCCATCGCGCACAGAACGCAGATGTGATTTCACCATTTCAGCCAATCGAACCTTAATATAAGCTTATAATTAGGCCACACATATGATTCATTCTATGTGTGGCTTTAATAGTATTTTAAATATATCTTTAAAACTTTTTAAGTATTATTAAATTCAACAACAAAATTATAGTGCTTCAGAAATAACATTATCTGAAGTGGAAATATAATTGGGCAACAGGGGACTGGACTATACAGGTGTATAAGGGAATTCAAACCTACACCCAACATCCAGAAGTCAATATTAATAAACGATCACTTGCCTGGTTAAGAGCACATGCACATTATGATGACCTACATCCTTATGAGGCTATGGAACTGATCAAGCGACTGTGTGACAAAGATCCAGTTTTGCAGAGAAAGGCTTTTTTAGCTGCCAAAGAAGGATTGGCCTATTATGAGCTTGCTCTTGATGAGTGCTATAAGTTGCAGCATAAAAATTAAAATCCATAAGACAGCTATTTAGTTAATACTAAATAGCTGTCTGGTTTTTATATTTTGATCAATAGACCTCTTGCGAAAGTAAAAACTGCCTCAATATAGATTCCATGAAATATCAGAAATTAAACCGTTTTTCAGATTCTGAATTCAAGCGCTTGGTTGGCGTACCTCGACCAGTTTTTAGTGAAATGGTCGAAGTTTTAAAAGAAGCAGAATCACTTAAAAAGAAATCTGGGCGTCCTCATACTTTAGCTATAGAGGATCAATTATTATTAACACTCAATTACTTACGGAATTACAGCACTCAATTGGAATTGGCTGCAAATTACCATATCGCTGAAAGTAATGTGAATCGAACCATTAAAAAGGTTGAAGATGCATTAATGAAATCAAGGCGTTTTACCCTGCCAAAACGAAGCATTACAACAGCAGACGAACAATTTAACTGGGTCATTATTGATGCTACAGAATGTTCAATAGAACGTCCCAAAAAAAAATCAGAGTAAGTTCTACAGTGGTAAAAAGAAGAAACATACGCTAAAAGCCCAAGTGATCTATCATCCGAAGAGCAAACAAATCATAGGAGTAGATATATCTTCTTGCAGTCAGCATGATATTAAATTGGCAAGAAAAACAGTTAAGAAATTCAAACATTGTGAATATGTTATGACCGATTTAGGGTATTACGGATTAGAGCAAGATGGCTTTAAATTGTTGATGCCAATCAAAAAAAAGAAAAAATTTCCATTATTTAAAGTTGAGAAAAAGTACAATAAAATGATTGAAAAAATACGAGTTGTGATCGAACACATTAATAGTCAATTGAAAAGATTTAGAATACTCAGTGAACGCTATCGAAATAGACGGAAAAGATTCGGTTTGCGCATTAACTTAATTGCCGCACTGGTAAACCGGATGAACTTGCAATAACGACTTTCGCAAGAGGTCTAATTTAATAGTTGCATTTTTTCATCAAAGTTTTCTAGAACAAGACATTTTAAATGTTGCAATTCATCAAAACAGGTAGCGTAAAAACCACATACATCAGAAAGGACCTTGCAGCGCCAGCTCACGAATGAGTAAACATCTTTTCAAAGAATTATTTTTGCAGGCAGTAAGCAGAAAATCTTTTAAGAGAAAACCAGTTATCAATTAAAGAAATTTCAGAACGTTTAGGTTATGCAGACATTTCACATTTTTCACGCGCTTTTAAAAAATGGACAAGTGTTACACCAAAATTTTATAGAGAGATTTCTACAAACTAAGGGCTGAAGTTATTGAAGCGAAAAAGTCTGATCGTTTACAGTGATACCTAAATGATCCAGAGCATCATGCAAATTATCCTAAAAATTAAGATGGAAAAATATTTGGTTTTTATTTCGCATAATGTATATTATGTTAAATTTAGTACATGATACTTTAAGTTCATAGGCATCGTTTTTAACAACATCGGTTTCTACTCCTGAGTTCAGGCCTAAACATGAAAATGAACCAACCGCCAGTAATGCCTTTTGTAAACGAGAAAATGGAAACATTTTCACACTCTCAACCCGTCTTTTTATATTTTAAGCAATATAAAAATAAGCAACCACAAATGCAATGAGTACATTCATTTCGATTAATTCAATACTTGCGCCAATAGTATCGCCTGTAATTCCACCAATTCTTTTGATAAATAGTGAACGCAAATAAAAAAGTAACAGTAAAAAGCTAATAAGTACGACTAAGCCATACCATTTGAACAGATAAAGCAATGATAATGTAATGACAAATACTATCCATGAAATAGCTTTGGGAAGAAAATCCGTCATTGAACGTCCCAAACCTTTATCTCTGACATAGGTTGTGGTTAAAAACAAAAATAAGGCGACATTACGTCCAAGCATAGGAACCAGAATCAAAAATACATTCAAATGCTGTTCAATTAACACATAAAGCGCTGCAAATTTTAACAAGCACGCTATGATGAGGCTGAGCACACCAATTGGACCACATGCTGGGTCTTTCATAATCTTTAAGGTACGTTCTCGATCTCCAAAACCGCCTACCCATGCATCTGCGGTATCGGCAAGACCATCCAAATGTAGGCCACCAGTAAGCCAAATCCAGACGACCAAGACAATACTGGCTAACAGAATGGCGGGTAACTTGATCAGAGCAACAGATAATCCAAATAAAATCAACCCAATCAATAAACCAATTACAGGATAAAATAATAAGGATTGTGCATTTTGCCTTGCCGTGGGAATTTGCTTTAATTGCACAGGAACAATGGTGAGAAATTGCAAGGCAATCAAAAATGGCAACATTACTCAACCTTTTCAAAAGATAATTGTGCTGGTTGATGAGACAACCTAAAGGAATGTAATTGCCCAAGTTCAGCAGACATTCTGAGTAGGTTATCCAGGCCCTGTTGTTGTGCCAAACAACTTAATAATTTAATCACACCGCCATGTGTGACTACCAATGCAGACTGATAGTGATGTTGCCGCATATATTCGGCAATCTGCTGAAAACCATTGAAGACACGTTGATGAAACTCGACTAAAGATTCCCCGTTTGGCGCATGATATTGGGTTGGAAATTGCCAGAAATTTGCCAATAACTCAGGTAATGTTTCATAGATGGTTTGAGTTGAAATGCCCTCCCAATCACCGAAATACATTTCCTTGAGATATTCATTTATAAATAAGGGTCGCTGTAAATCATTTGATAATTTTTCGGCAAATAATCGGCAACGCTGTAAGGGTGAACTAACAACTACATCCCAATTCTTTTGATTAAGATGATGTTGAACGGTCGCCTGCATTTGTGACCAGCCCTGTTCTGTCAGTTCGTCATCCAGCCAGCCACGCAAGGTATGACCTAAAGTTGTCTCACCATGACGCAACAAGTCCAGCCGTAACTTAGCCAACTTTATCACCTGAAACCACCGCTTCTGCAAAGGTTGCCATTTGATTATGCAACGCACAGGCAAGTTGAAGCATGGATAATGCTGCGCCTGCACCACTACCTTCACCTAAACGCAGGTTCATGTTTAAAATTGCTTGGGCATTCAGTTCTTTTAAAATACGTTGATGACCATATTCAGCCGATTGATGACCAAATAACATCCATTCTCTGGCCTGTGGCTGAATACGAACCGCACATAAGGCAGCAACCGAGCTAATAAAACCATCAACAACGATTGGCAACCCCATTTGTGCGCAACGCAGATATGCTCCTGTCATGGCGGCAATTTCCAGTCCACCGACCGCTGCCAAAATTTTCAAAGGATTATTCTCAACATCTGCTTGATGCAGCTTTATGGCCTGATCAATAACTTGAATCTTGTGTTGTAATTGTTCAATATTAATCCCCGTGCCCACACCTGTAAGCTGTTGCGCTGATTCATCTAGCAGTAAACAGGCAAGTGCCGAAGCTGAACAGGTATTGCCAATCCCCATTTCACCTGCAATAAAAATATCAGCCCCTTTCGATTTCGCTAGGTCTACGCTGTTTTTACCCAATTGTAATGCAGCCTGACACTCTTGTTCAGTCATTGCAGCCTGTTTGGCAAAGTTTGCTGTACCTGCACGAATACAGTGGCGTTCAACGCCTGCATACTCATAAGCATCACCAACAGTTCCACAATCAATCACCTGTAAATGGGCCTGATGATGCTTGGCAATCACACTGATCGCTGCACCACCTGATGCAAAATTTTGCAGCATTTGGCGGGTTACAGCTTGCGGATACGCCGAAATATTTTCTTCCACCACGCCATGATCACCTGCAAAAATGCTAATCCACGGTTTATTGATTTTTGGAAAAACCGTACCCTGTAAACTTGCCAAGGTAATTGCAATCTGTTCTAAATCACCCAGTGCACCTGTCGGTTTGGTCAGTTGTAATTGACGTTGCTCAGCCTGCAATTTTGCATCCAGATCAGGTTGCTTTACAGCTTCCATCCACCAATAAGCCTGCTCAGCCATATTATTTTTCACCTTTTAAAATCATTGGAAATCCTGCCACACAAAACACCACTTTATCCGCCAATTGACCTAATGCCTGATGTAAACGCCCTGCCTCATCTACAAAACGTCGGCTGATTTCACCCATCGGCACAACACCAAGTCCTGTTTCATTACTCACTAAAACAATGTCTGATTTCAATTGAGGCAATACTTTCAGTAATTTTTCGGTTTGTTGCTGCTGTAATGCCGCATCTTCAGCCAATAATAAATTGGTCAGCCATAGGGTCAGGCAGTCTACCAAAATTAACTGGTTTTCCTGATCAAGCTCTAGTAACTGATCTGCCAGAAAAATCGGCTCTTCACAGAGTTGCCAATGACTTGGACGTTGTTGCTGATGATGTTGAATGCGTTGCTGCATTTCCTCATCCAATGCCTGCGCCGTTGCGATATAGACAATTGATAAACCACTGTCTTTAGCAATCTGTTCAGCCAGACGGCTTTTACCTGAACGTGCGCCACCTAAAATCAGTTGCAACATATTTAACCTAATTGAATTTGATGATAAGGATAAAGTAATCCTTGTAAAATCTGGGCCTTATAATAGCCGAAAGTGAGTTGGTTCACCTGAACTTTCATGTTTTTTAGTGGCAGTTTTTGAATACGTTGCAGAACTAAATCACTGGCCCAAGTATCACTATAAAGCCCCAATGTGATATGCGGACAATAATCAACTGCTGCAATCTCCGTTGAACTTTGTGCAAGTTGCTTACGAATTTTACTCAGGATATTCTTTTGGTCATGGATATGCAGGAACAATGCACTACTAAAGCTATTAATCTGGGTAATTTCCAGCTCAAAGGGTTCTAGCTGTAATTGTTGAAGTAATTCAATCTGATGGTTTAAGGTCTTAATTTCAAAATCATCATCAAAATTGGAATGATGAGAAGTTAAGAAACCACAAACAAATAACGTAATATGATATTGGCGTTGATTCGACTCAATCAATAAATCTGAAAATTGTGCCCTGATTTTATCTAAATAGTGGATGAGTTCAGGTTGGCAAATCTCAATATACCACACCCCATAATCCGAACGCCCACGATGCCATTCAGGATAGTCTCGAATGTCAGTAGCGATCAGTTGACTGGATGCTTGTAATAACACAACATTTAGAATGACATTAAAGTTGTGCTATTCAAACATAAATTGCCAAAAAACTTAAGGCTGAATATTGAATTTAGACATATTCAGCCGAAGTCATCCAAACTTTTTGCACATTGGAATAAAGTGGAGTTTTTTGAAGTTGTTGCTGAATTCCCTCATATAACAAGTTAAGCAAGGCCTGTTTCTGGAAATCTAAAATGTCCAGTTTTGCAACATTTCCCTGTAGATGCTGCACAATTTCAATTTCATCCAATGCCAGTATGGTTAAGGCATAGACATAACCCCCAATTGCACCTGTTAATAGGTTCTGATAAGGAAGCTGTTGCTGAATATGATTCTCAATACTGCCTAAAACTCGCTCATTTACATTTAACTTGCATAAAGGATTTCTTGCGACACGTTCACAAGGGTCTTTATAAGCTGATCGACAAGAATTTAAAAAACTTTCCGCCATACGATCCAGCTCTTTCGACTGGTTTGGCACAATACTTCCCAAACCCAGCTTCACCTCATCAACCAATTGAATCATAAAGTTTTTAAGCCCTGAATCGGCTAAGGCTATACCAATGGTTTCATGTCCCGCCAGACTCGCCTGCCAAGCCAGCATGGCATGACAACCATTCCACAAACGGTTCTTGATGATCTGAATATCAGAAATATGATCAACCAAAATCATTTGGCGCATTTTGCTCAGCAACGGACTACG
>Ga0224730_1006_pt1 | contig 25444 bp, 24 predicted proteins | sample IA12soil_GW_GH6A_FD_161644 | JGI IMG/M metagenome (GOLD analysis project Ga0224730, IMG submission 161644) | Enriched cells from agricultural soil in Iowa, United States - IA12soil_GW_GH6A(-) | ecosystem: Environmental > Terrestrial > Soil > Agricultural land | place: USA: Iowa | collected 2017-05-08
AAGTTACATAGATGCGACTGGAAAAGTAGTTGAAAATGTAACTGGCTCAACTCCATCTAAGCCCATTTTCTGTAAATTAATAGTTCCTTGTATACCTTTGAAAACTAACCATAATCGATTCGCTGGATTAGCCTGCGTTGGATCACTAACTGCCAAGCCATTTTTTACAAAACGCTTATTAATTGATAAAGCGAAATGACAATAACCTAATCCTGTATTATTGGCAGCGGATTTATCACAAACTCCACCAATACCATCATCAAACTGATAAGTATTTGTATGATTAAGTGACATCAATAGAGAGATATCAGTGCCAGCCTGACCTTGAATAGATTGAAGCTCAAGATTATCTAAAGATTCAAGATCAGCATAAGCCACACTAGTAACAAGAGATAAAAGAGTAATGGTAATATGTTTTATCATCACAGTCTCCTTATAAACCTTTCGTTGTTAGCTTGAGATGTTGGATTAATAAGCCATCAATAACAGCAGAACCGAGGTTATTTAATGGACCTATATTTGCCAAAGCTGGCGCCTGATTCGTAGAAGGCATAACATAACCAGTTGTTCCATTTCCTGCACCAATAAATCCATCAAGTGTCTCATTCTTGGCAGTTAGCCAAGCAGAAGAATTAGCCCAATTCCGATTTGCTATAGTTCCATACATTGGCGTAGTACCAGAAGTTTTAGTACATCCAGCGATTCCACCTGAACAAGTTGCCGCATCATTTGGCTTGACTCGTGGATCAATAATCACCCAATTCCCGCTACCTTGATTGTATTCCCATTGATATAAGTATCCTGGGGTAGCAGAACAGCTTCCCCAAAGAGCTCCACAACTATACTCCTGTCTCCAAGACTCAACATTCTGTTGTCGTTGTTTATAACGCACTTCCGTCATTGTTGTTGAGCGAGTCCCTGATACCGTGTTTGCTAAATTAACCATTGAACCAGCTGTTGCACCAGAAACCTGAGTTGCTGTTGAAATAACCCGACCAAATGAAACACCAACAGCTCCTTCACTTTTATCAGCTAATAATGTCTTTCCACCATCAGGACTATAAGCGGTACCAATACTAATGCTACTATGTGTTGCGTTATCGCACTGATAAACATTACAAGTCGAACCTTCATAACCATTATTTGTATTAAAATAATCTGTATAAATCTTTTTATATATTGCAGGCTTATTTGTAACACGGGTTAACTCTATGCTAAAGTTTTTTCCATCTGAGCCTAATATAACAGGTTGATAAAGATTACCTAAAACTAAATTAATATTTGGGTAATATAAATATAACCCTTCATTATCTGAAAAATTTGGTGCAATAGGATTTGTAGAATCTAGGGCTGGCGTGTATAAATTATTTGCTCGGTTTGGAGAGTCTGAAGTCTCTCTAGTACTTAATCTCAGCACCTTACTAGTATCATTAAAATTACTTCGCGTCTTATTAGATGTAATGGAATCAGTACGAGTTCTCTTTTCAACATAATATCGACATCCAGCACCAACACCTAATGCAGATGTACTAGATGTATTATTACAGTCGCCTGTCGTTGATGTGCTTAATGTCGAGTTTGCTCCAGCATGAACCACTTGCCATCCATCATTAGTACCACCATTGGCATAAGTTTGACTCGAATTCGTTACGTTTTCAGTAATTATTGAAGTATTTTGACTGTTTCCTGTATTCAAACGTATTAAGCCAGACATCCCCAATGTATTATTATAAAAAGGACTCATTCCATCTGTTGCTGTCGCACCGTTTAATGTCTGAAAAAAACTTAACTGACTACCATTTACACTAAATCCATTGATAACGCCTTGCAATCGCAGTCGGTTTGCTCGTCTAGGGTCAATTGTTCCAATCATTCCACTTGTAGAGCCATATTGAAATTGAGAACCATCAGTAATAGTACTACTTACATTAGGATTTCTAACAAAAGCATCTGCCCATACACCTAATTTCAAATTATAAGCATCTGAGCCTTCAGTACCATCTATATCTGGTTGGTATAACGGCGCCTCTAAGGACAAATAAGTTACAGGATAAACAGAATTGTCCGATTTATTAAAATTCGGAACGTTATTATTTGTTTGAGCTTTAAGCACCCAAGGATTAGCCACCGTTCCCCAACTAGAGATCGTAGCTGCAGACTCTGATGTTGCAATACGAGTATTTGCATTACCATCCGATTTAGATAGAGCTAAACCGTATAAAAACAAATCTGCTTTACCTACTGCATGGTCTTCCGCACCAATCGTACCGTTCCCACTAGTGTCAGCGGCAGCTAAGCTCAGAGGTCCCACAGGCATATAGTTGATATATCCCGTATCTTTACTTCTGTCAGTCAAAATTTGAGTTATAGTCTCATTCGGACCCGCTCCACGAAAAACCATGTAAGTATTTTGTGGTAGAATTGCAATACCCTCACCAGTTGTATTACTTAAACTAGCATCAGATAATTCTTCAAATGCAAAGCTAAATTGACTTATACAAAAACCAACCAAGCTCGCCAGAACGGTTTTCTTAAACTTTACCGTATAATTAAGTGTAGTCATCTTGACTTTCCTGTTTACACGATGCTTTGCACCATATTTATTTTTCTTTCATAATCCTTGTTCTTTAGGTGATATATTCCTTTTCACCTTACAAGGGACAAATCTGAGTTTCCCGCCTAATTTAAGGCTAGAATATGATTAAATTTCAACCTTAGCAAAACTTTAATGTGCCATAACAGTTTGGCGCAAAAGTTTGCTTCTGTAATACAATATTCGTTAATGTCATTGAAGCTGGCGTTGCACCTGCCAAATTGACAGGACCAACATTTAGCGTACCAGCCAAACAGCTAGTTGCTAAAAAACCACACTGTACAGCGTTACCATCTTGGTTTAAATATTGGCTCACTTTACCTAAAGCCTCAATAATAGTCGGCATCGCAATTTCAACATTTCCAGAAGGTGTAATCTGCCCAATATCAATTGGGTTTGTAAGTTCAAGCCACCAACCTGTTTGTGCTACTGATGCTGCGTCTGGCCACATAATATTTACCCCCTGCACACCTAAATAGGCCGCAGAACCATTTAATTGTGCTGCGTGAAAGTAACCTAGACTTTGATTAATAGTTACCTTTACACTTAAATTATTTACTGTTCCATTGACATCACCAGCGATTGCGACAGGTATACCCAGCAGGGAGGCAGTTGCATTCATTGTACCACTAATAGGAATTCCGCTTACCGTTGCATCTGCCAATAAGTTCACAGAAGAAATTCGCTTACCAGTGATCGTTTGTTGTCCCATTGTTAAGCTACCCGATCCTGCACCCAAATTCAAATTATACGAGTTAGATGTAAATGGTGCAGTGAACCCATTTCCAATGACTGTAGCTCGACCTGTAATAGCAGTATTTGTTTCTGCTTGGGTAATACCATAAAAAGGATTAGTAGTCACTGTACCCGTTGTAGGTTTTGTCACCATATAACCACTCAAAGAATTGATTCCTGTAGCGGCATCTCCATTTTCTAAGCCAAAGGTCAATAGTCCATCTAGTGATTTTGCACTTAATCGAAATCCTTGGATTTCACGAGTAGATGCTGAATCTGGATTTTTTATAGCAAACTCTAAAAAAGGGTTTGTAATGATGGCAGAAGTAGAAGCTCGCTCATCTCGAGTACTATCTACAGTGCCACCACTCAAACTCAAATAATCAATATCAATATCACAAGCTCCAGCACCATTAACCCCTCCACAACCAAGCTGCAGCTTCTTTATATTCGCATTAAGCTCAAGCTGTGCATCTAAAGCTAACCGATAAAAACCCATATTACCGTTATAACTAGTGTTACTATTCGTATCATTTGGAGAAATATAGGATAGGCTCATCAATGCCTGCCCTGTTGTAGCAGACATCTCACTATCACTCAGACTCTGCAAACCTTCGGAGGACGCATAGGCAGAATTTAGGCATACACTACCCAACGCCAACATAGTAAAATGAAGAGACTTAAACCGTCGCATAACGACCTCCGTGTTAAAATTTCCATATGTTCTTTTTATTACTTGTTTCTGTTTGATCAAATACTCACTTATAGCCGTAGTAATTTCCGTGATCCTGTACAAAAACAAATCAAATTATAATGATTATATCTTATTTTTGATTAATTGCTAGCTTCATTCGTCTGAAGAATTATTATGATGAATGAAGAATTTTTAAAAATCATTGTATTAAAAAACCCATCATTTACAAATGATGGGTTTTTTAATTTAAGTCTTAGGTAAAGTCACACCTGTTTGACCTTGGTACTTACCACCACGATCTTTATATGATGTTTCACACACCTCATCGCTTTCAAAGAAAAGCATTTGTGCGACACCCTCACCTGCATAGATACGCGCAGGTAAGTTTGTTGTATTGGAAAACTCTAAGGTCACGTGACCTTCCCACTCAGGCTCTAACGGCGTAACGTTTACAATGATACCGCAACGCGCATAGGTTGATTTCCCTAAACATACAGTAAGTACATTACGTGGAATACGGAAATATTCAATCGTACGTGCTAGAGCAAACGAGTTTGGTGGAATAATACAAACATCAGACTCGATATCAATAAAGCTTTTATCATCAAAGTTTTTTGGATCTACAATTGCAGAGTGTACATTGGTAAATACTTTGAATTCACGCGCACAACGGACATCATAGCCATAGCTTGATACCCCATAGGAAATCAACTTTTCTCCGTTTTCATCGAAACGAACTTGATTTTCTGCATAAGGTTCAATCATGCCGTGTTTTTCGCTCATTTCACGAATCCAACGATCAGATTTTATTGCCATGTCTTTATATCCAAAAACGAAGTTGATGATTGGTGGCTACTTTAACGTAAAATGCTGCCAATGAAAACAATGCTGTTCTATCAGCAATCTGATAGAACGACTAGAGTTTAGAAAGTGCAGAATAACTGATCGGGATCGCAAAACTCACGAGCACAATAGATGCGGTCCTTTGTAATTTGGCTTGAGATAACCATCCAACTTTATTGGTTGCTAAAGCTGCCCCAACGGCAATCCAAAACATAGCAATCGGGAGAATCAGTGCAACAAATGTACCCATATGCGCCATGTAGATTTGCTGACTGTTCCACACCACTGCTGGAAAAATGGCTGAGGCAAATAGTAACGCTTTAGGATTAAGTAAAGTTGCACATAGTAATTCACGCGGACGAATGGTGGGCTGATTTAATGCCATATCCTGATTGGCAGTACGCCATAATTTTACAGCCAGAAAAATAATATAGCCTGCGCTCAACAATTTAAGAAAAGTAGGTAATAAAGGTACAGTAGCAGAAACTTTGCCAATCAGCATTCCCCATGCACTGATTGCAATGATATAACCCATCGCCTCTGCTGGAATGAGTAATAATGATTTACGCAACCCCACCTGAATGCCTGAAGATGCAAGCAGCGTGTTGGTTGGGCCAGGCGTAAGTAAAATGGTGATGACTAAACCAATAAAAAACCATGAAATCATTGAATGACCTCACCAAGAGATGTTTTTACATTAATCCAATTATTCATGTATAGCAAAATTTTAACTGTAAGCACTTATAACAAAATTTTACTTAAACAGATGTTTTATATATACTTTTATAATTTCAAGCACACTCTACTCTAAAGTCACTTCACCAAAAACTATCATTTTAAATAGGGTAAATATCATGTATTGGTTAAATTTTGTTTTAAAATAAGGAGTATTTGAAGCCACTTTTAAGCTTTAGCTAAGTAAATGATGCTATTTTATCCGCACAATAACTTCTTGCTATCTATGTAATCCTCAATTTATGCCTAAGCAATTCTTTCATAAATGGCTACCCTCTTCGGAAAAGGTCGCAAATTTAAAATTTATGAGGATTTTTGGTCAACATACCTTAAATCCACTGCTTTGGTATGTAAACCGCCGTTCTATCGCGAAAGCCATGTTTATTGGAACATTTTGGGGAATTTTACCTGTTCCTTTTCATAGTCTTTTTATTATTTTGACCATCTTATGGTTAGAAGTAAATTTACCGATTGGCCTATGTATGGCATGGCTGACCAATCCTTTAACCGTAGTCCCTATCTTATATCTAGGGTTTTGGTTTGGGACTAAAATCTATCATGTAAATATGATTAATCAGGATATGTTGCTTGGAGTTTTGCATCAAATTGTCAACTGGTTAAAAAATTTTGGTCATGGTCATATTGATTTTAGCTTGGCCAAGATTCTTGTGTCTGGGCTGGTCATAGAAGCGGTCCTGTTTGCCGTTTTATTTTATTTCACAACACATTTACTCTGGCGGTGGAGTGTGATTTATTCATGGAATAAGAGAAAGAATATCAAAAGATAAACAAATAAAATCAAGGCATAACATAGGACGAACGCTGTTCGCCCCTACATTTTTGTATAAAAATTAGAAAATTCGTTTGTCATCTCTTTGGCGTTTTGGCAGCTTTTCCATTTGTTGTATTACAGCTTGAGCAATATTGATATAGCTTTCCGCCGCGGTATCCTGTGCAATCACGCTCGGCTTACCGTTATCTGCATGCTCACGAATTTTAGCATCCAGAGGCAAGCGTCCAAGCAATGGAATATGGTATTGCCCAGATAACTGATCACCACCTCCTGTACCAAAAATCTGCTCTTCATGACCACAGTTAGAGCAGATATGGGTGGACATATTTTCAATCACACCCAATACAGGGATGTTCACTTTATTAAATAATTCAATGCCTTTTACCGCATCCATGAGCGCAACATTTTGCGGTGTGGTCACAATGACGGCACCTGTGACTGGAATACGCTGTGCCAACGTAAGTTGAATGTCTCCAGTGCCTGGTGGCATATCAATCACCAACACATCCAGATCAGGCCACAAGGTTTGATTAAACAATTGCATCAGTGCACCTGTTGCTTTTGGTCCTCGCCAAGCCACTGGGGTATTGTTCGCCCCAATCAGGTGCCCAATCGAAAGTACCGCCATGCCGTAAGCATCCAGTGGAACAAAGTGTTCATTTTCAATCAGGGGGGTTCTACCCGCATTACCCAGCATGGTTGGAATACTTGGGCCATAAATGTCTGCATCCAAGACCCCAACTTTTAAACCCAATTGCTGCAAGGCAAGCGCAAGGTTGACCGTAGTGGTGGATTTACCCACCCCACCTTTACCCGACGATACCAGAATCACATTCTGGATACGTGGATGGGCTGCCACATCGCGTTGCTGCGGCGCAGCTTTTTGAATTGGTGGATTATTCGGATCAGTTTCAGCTTTAGGTGAGGCATCCATGACTGGCAGTAAATTGCTATTTTCCGCTTTAGGCTTGGGTGAGCAGCTATGCGCAGCTTCGCCATGTGCTGCATGTTTTTGCTGGATGATATGAAGATTGAGTTCCTGAATCCCACACTTTTCCAAGGCTTCGGCAAGCTCATCGTGAATCTGTTGTAAATGGTCTTTTTCTTGTGGAAAGGTATTGATGGTCAGTTGTAAAACATGCTCTTGTACGTTGACCTGACTAATACGGTCTTTTAAGCGATTCTCTGAATAGGGGAGGATATAGTTTTGTAGAACAGTTTGGATGTCATCTTCCTTGACTTCTTGCGCTGGTGAAAAAACAGATTTTAAGGAAGAAAGCCACGACATTTTGTTTACTCCAAAAACAGATCAACATATCACTGAGTTTGGCTAGTTTAGCAGTATTGCAGAATAGACGCTCACATCTACGAAGATAATTGCTCATTTTTTATAGCGTATTTTCTTCTCTCAATATGAACGTCCATGATTTAAAACTGTGGCAACAATTAACCTTTAAGTTTATTTAAAGTATCGGTCACCGCTTTCTTTAAGTCATCCACTTTTTCACTTGCCTGAGCTTTTAGTTCATCAAGTTTTGCAGCAGCCTCATCTTTTAACTCAGCAGCTTTTGCCTTTGCATCATCAAGTTTATGGCTGGCCTCTTCCTTAAAGTGATCAAACTTCTCTTTCGCCGCTTGTTGAGTATCGGCTAATTTATCTTTTAGTTCATCCGCCTTGCTTGATAAAGCTGCCTTAGTTTCATCATACTTTTCACTTGCATTGCTCTTTAAGTCATCCAGAGTTTGTTCCCCTTTTTGTTTCAATTCACTCGCTCTGTCTTTTGCCTGCTGCAAGTCAGTTTTGGTTTGCTCATGGTCTTTTGATGCAAAGTTTTTAACATCTTCAACAGTTTCCTGACCTTTTTGTTTAATGTCTTTGCCCACCTCACTGACCTTATCTTTTGCCTGTTGGAAGTCTGCCTTGGTCTGCGCCAAGTCTTTCGCGGCAAAATCTTTTAACTGATCAATTTTGTCATTACTCATGGTGTTATTCCTCTTGTTATGTCGTGAAAGCTACAATTTTTTTCTGGCTATACTTATACAACGTTCTGGCAAAGCGTGGCGAAATTGCTGCAAATTGAAACAATTGGAATACAGTAAGCTTCAAATCATTGCTGATGGATAACTTTTTGAATTTTTGGATATAAAAATCCTATCAATGAATCAAGTCAATTTTAGGCTGGAAACTCTTTTTTGAAGATTTCATATAAAACATGCCAATAACGATGCAGAGACTAAATTCCAAGATCGCATTTTTCTCTCCAGCGATTTGATGCCGTGTTTATTTTCATTTAAATAGACGTACTTTGATTGAAGCCAAAGTGAAGTTTTGATGAAGTTTAAAACTAACATAGGCAGTCTAATCCGATTAAAAAGATTTCACCGATTCCCTTGTGCAAGTCGCTCTTAAGTCATGTAAAATCATCCACCTTGTAAATACGAATGAGAGAACAATATCCGTGCGTAAAATTTTAGTCACCAATGCCCTTCCTTATGCCAACGGCCCGATCCATATGGGGCACTTACTCGGTTATATCCAAGCAGATATTTGGGTTCGTGCGATGCGTGCAATGGGTCATGACGTGACTTATGTATGTGCGGATGATGCTCATGGTACAGCGATTATGTTACGTGCTGAAGCGAATGGCATTAGCCCTGAAGCGCAAATTGCCAATGTTCAGAAAGAACACATTCGTGATTTTGATGGTTTTGGCGTACATTTCGATCATTATGATTCAACTCATAGCGATGCAAACAAAGCACGTTCAGAAGAAATTTATATTAAAAACCGTGAAGCAGGCAATATCGCTGTTCGGCCTGTCACACAATTATTTGATCCTGAAAAAGGCATGTTCCTGTCTGATCGTTTCATTAAAGGTACGTGCCCGAAATGTAAAGCGGAAGATCAATACGGCGATGCGTGCGAAGTGTGTGGTACAACATACAATGCAACAGAATTAGAAAACCCACGTTCAACATTGAGTGGTGCAACACCAGTTGAGAAGTCATCAGATCACTATTTCTTTAAACTACCGAATTTCTCAGAATACTTACAGAAATGGACACGTGACCAAGGTCGTTTACCTGTTTCGATTGCCAACAAGCTAGATGAATGGTTTGAAGCAGGTTTATCGGATTGGGATATTTCCCGTGATGCACCTTATTTCGGTTTTGAAATTCCAGATGCTCCAAACAAATATTTCTATGTTTGGGTCGATGCACCGATTGGTTATATGTCGAGTTTTGAAAACTACATCAAAACCAAACGTCCTGATTTAAGTTTTGATGATTTCTGGAAAAAAGACAGCGACAAAGAAGTTTATCACTTCATTGGTAAAGATATTGTTTATTTCCATGCACTGTTCTGGCCTGCAATGCTTGAAGGTGCGAACTACCGCACGCCATCTGGTTTATTCGTAAATGGTTTCTTAACGGTGAACGGTCAGAAGATGTCAAAATCTCGTGGCACATTCATTAAAGCTGAAACCTATTTACAGCACTTGAATCCTGAATATTTACGTTATTACTTTGCGTCTAAGCTTTCTGACAAAGTTGAAGATTCAGATTTGAATTTAGATGACTTCGTACAAAAAGTGAATTCTGACCTTGTCGGTAAAGTGGTAAATATTGCCAGCCGTTGTGCAAAATTCATTAACAGCAATTTCAATAATACGCTTTCAAACACTTGTGCTGAGCCTGAATTGGTTCAAAGCTTTATTGATGCGGGTGATTCGATTGCCAAGGCATACGAGGCACGCGAGTTTTCTGCGGCAGTTCGTGAGATCATGGCACTTGCGGACAAAGCGAATCAATATATTGATGAGAAAAAACCGTGGGCACTTGCAAAACAAGAAGGTCAAGAACAACAAGTTCATGATGTTTGCTCAGTCGGTATTAACTTATTCCGTCAACTTGCGATTTACTTGGCTCCAGTGCTTCCTACACTTGCGGCTCAAGTTCAGGCATTCTTGCAGCTTGAAAGCTTTGATTTTGAATCTCGCAAGCAGATTTTAGTGGCACATGAAATTACTCAATTCCAACCGCTTATGCAGCGTGTGGATCCTAAAGCAGTTGCAGCAATGGTAGATGCGTCTAAAGATTCTTTGGCTGCTGCGGCAGAAGCGCCAAAAGCCGAGAAGAAAAAAGAGAAGAAATCCGAGAAAAAGCCTGAGCCAAAAGTGGGTGAAGCTGAAATTATTGGTATCGAAGATTTTATGAAAATTGATCTTCGTGTGGCAGAAGTTTTAGAAGCAGCAACCGTTGAGGGTTCTGATAAATTACTTCAACTCACTTTAAACGTCGGTGAAGCTGAACCACGCAACGTATTCAGTGGTATTCGTGAGTTTTATCAGCCAGAAGATTTAAAAGGCAAATTAGTGGTGATGGTGGCTAACCTTGCACCGCGTAAAATGCGTTTTGGTATTTCTAACGGCATGGTACTTGCGGCGGGTAATGGTGAAGGTGTTTGGGTGATTTCACCTGAATCTGGGGCTAAAGCGGGTGATAAAGTGTCTTAAGATTTAGATCTGAGATGAGAAAAAGCCTCTACTGACATTCTCAATCAAATACATTTACAATGTGGTCAAATTCATTTCTCGTTCGCAAAAAATGTTTGATCACATTGCCTTTCCCATTCCTTATCAAACATTGCAGCTTCCCCAGCCTGTTCAACTGACCATCAAACGCCTTGATCTGATTCATCCCCAGATTTCGGGCAACAAGTTTTTTAAACTGAAATACAACCTTTTGGCAGCACAACAGCAAGGTTTTTCTCAAGTCCTCACTTTTGGTGGTGCATTTTCCAATCATATTGCCGCAACAGCCTTTGCAGCACAGCATTTTGGTTTTCAAAGTATTGGCATGATTCGTGGTGAAGAACTGGCTTCACAACAATTCAACCCAACGCTTCAAACAGCGCAGGATTTGGGTATGCAGTTAAATTTTGTCAGTCGGACTAAATATCGTTTACGCCATCAAGCTGAGTATCTACAACAGTTGCAGCAACAATACCCTCAAGCCTTTATTATTCCAGAGGGCGGAAGCAATGCCCTTGCCATTCAAGGGACACAGGAAATCCTCTCCCCTGATGATTTAGAAAATTATGACGTAATTTGTTGTGCTGTGGGTACAGGTGGAACCCTTGCAGGCATTATTGAAAGCAGCTCAGAGCTACAGCATGTTTTAGGCTTTTCTGCATTAAAAGGTGATTTTCTCAAACATGACATTCAACAATGGACTGATAAAAGCAATTGGTCTTTAACTGATGCCTATTGTTGTGGTGGTTATGCCAAAACCACGCTTGAACTGCTGCAATTTATGCAGCAATTTGAACAACAATATGATATCCCCTTGGAACAGGTGTACACCGCTAAAATGATGATGGGACTTCTTGATTTAATCCAGCACAGTCATTTCCCTGCCCACACTCGAATCCTGGCCATTCATACAGGTGGGTTGCAGGGAAAGCTTAAAGCATATTAAAACCCCCACAAATCTTTTATAATTGCCCGCTTTTCGTTTACCGAGTAATACTCATGGTTCATCAGGTTGATGTTATTGTTTTAGGTGCGGGTGCATCAGGCTTGATGTTGGCTGCTGAAGCTGGCAAACGTGGACGTTCCGTTGTCGTATTAGAAAAAGCCAATAAAGTAGGCAAAAAGATTCTAATGTCTGGTGGTGGCAAGTGTAATTTCACTAACTTAGATGTTGAACCATCAAATTATATTTGTGAAAATCCACATTTCGTGATTTCGGCCCTTAGCCGTTATACCAACTGGGACTTTATTGGCTTGGTCTGTGAATATGGCATTGAATACGAAGAACGCAAGCACGGACAACTGTTTACCCTGAACGGGGCCAAGGAAATTCTGGAAATGTTACTCTCAGAATGTGACAAGGCCAAACAGGTCAAAATTCAAACCCACTGCGAAGTTCAGCAGGTAAAATCCCAGACTGATTCAGGTTTTGTCATTGAAACCAGCCAAGGAACTTATCATTGTGAATCATTGGTTGTAGCAACAGGTGGCTTATCCATTCCAACCCTGGGTGGTTCAGGATTTGGCTATGAACTTGCACAGCAGTTTGGCCATCATGTTTTCCCTACCCGTGCAGGTCTGGTCCCCTTTACCTTTTCAGACCATTTTAAGGAAGTCACGACACGTTTAAGTGGTAATGCTTTAGATGCAACACTGGTGAATGATCGCCATCAATTTACCGAGGCCCTGCTATTTACCCATCGTGGTTTAAGTGGCCCAAGCTCATTGCAGCTTTCAAATTACTGGCATGTAGGGGAAAGCTTCAACATTGATTTCTTTCCAGGTCAGGATTTCGTGCAATTTTTTAAGGAAAAGAAAAAAGCACAGCCTAAGGTATTACTGCGTACCCTGTTAAATGAATTCACTGCAAAAAGTATCGTGCTGGAACTACAGCAACTGATTTGGGCGGAGCTAAGTGAGACAGCGATTGGAAATATCAGCGATCTTCAACTTGAACAGATTGCAGCGCAACTGCATGCATTTACAGTGAAGCCATCGGGAACGGAGGGTTATCGTACTGCCGAGGTCACGCTTGGAGGAGTGGATACCAGCGAAGTATCCTCAAAAACAATGGAAAGCAAGAAACAGAAAGGCTTGTATTTTATTGGTGAAGTGCTCGATGTGACAGGTCATCTAGGGGGATATAATTTCCAGTGGGCATGGTCATCTGCCCAAGCCGCAGCCCAGTTTGTCTAGCTGTTTTGCAGTACAGAATAGTGTTTTGCACTACCCTTGAAATATTTTAACTTCGTTCATCTGAAGAGTTTGCTGCCTCTGAGGAAAGTGCCTGCTGAGTATTTTCAATCGGTTTCTCTTTCACTGAACCCGACTTGGCAACCACAAACTTATACGCACTGGCCAAAAAGCCTACAGTGATGCCTGCAATAATAATGGGTGCGAATACACGATTTGGCCTCTTCATTTTATCCTCCTATAGACTTTTTATTTATTGATAAACAAAACGACCACCCTGCCTAGAGTGGTCGAATTGACCAAAAAAATCAAAGATTATTTTTACTATTCATCCGAATATGGAGGAATCGGTGGTTTTGGATTCTCTGGATTGATTGGTGTTGGCGCTATCGGATTCACTGGATTGGCTGGCGCAGGAGTTGCTGTACTCACTGGATTATTTGGCGTCATCTCATTTTGACGCAACGGATTTGGATGTTTTGCCTCAGTTTTTGCTTTATCCAACAGATCACTGAGCAAACGTTCCGCAGGTTGACGACCACCTAGACCAAAAGCCAGAGCAAACGCGACAGCAACTGAACCGAGGGTTAAGCCAAATGCGAGGTTCACAATAGAGTCAGCAATACCCATTGCCCTTAAGCCCATCGCAATCACCAAGCCCATAATTAAAATACGAACCAGATTGCCCAACCAGCGTGAGCTATTGTATTCACCACGTTGAATCACATTGGCAACCACATTGGCCAGCCAGAAGCCAACAACCAGAATTACCGCACCAAGCAGGATACTGGCACCAAACTGGATAAACATTGCAATCAGCACACTGATCTGTTCCAAACCAAGTCGGTCAGCAGCCTCTGAAACAGCAAACAGCATGGTAAAGAACACTATCAGGCAACCGATGATATCTGAAACACGGGTTTGTCCAAGGAAGCGTTGCACATCCAGCTTCATTGGAATTTCATCAACACCCGCTCCTGAAACCAGTTCGGCCACCAAACGTCCAACAAAACGGGAAACTACATAGGCCACAATCAAGATCAGACCAGCAGCAATAATTTGTGGAATTGCATACATGATTTGATTGAGCATTGCTGTGGCAGGTTGGGAAATTGCCTCTATACCCAGTGCCTCAAATGCCACAATCAAGGCCGTGATAATAATGATGGCAAAAACAAACGAACCCAGAAATTTGGATACATTGGAGTTCTTAAACAAACCTATTTTTTCTGCCTGTGTCTGTAAGCCAAGGCTGTTACTCAACCCTTCGACAATGCCACGCACAATTTTTGCCAGAATGTAGCCCACAAAAATGATGACACCTGCTATAAGTAGGTTCGGTAAATACGCAACCGCCTCATTCACCATATTCTGTACAGGAATCAACAGGCCTGTCAGGCCTAGAATAGACAGCACAATCGGCAAGAACAGCAACAAGACCAGCCAGTAGAAGATTTCACCAATATTACTACTGAGTGAGCCTACACCTACCTCATTGCTGAGCTTCTCATCCATTTCCGTTCTGGCAAGCACATTGGTTAGTCCTGCCTTGACCATCCCTGCCAAAATCCAGCCAATAAAACCGACTGCAACGGCTGCCAGCAGGTTTGGAATAAAGGCCAGAACCCGACTAACCATATTACTGAATGGATCACTTACGCCACTGATGTTCAGCACATTCAATGCCCCGACAACGGCAAGGATAATCACAAACCAGAAAACCAGTTTGGAAAGCAGGTTTTCAATATTTGGTTTATGACCAGTGGCAGAAGACAATCTATGATTGGTGTTCAGTTTCTGGAGTAACTTTTTCACGCCAGCAGCAACAATCAATGCAATAATCCAACCTACAAGTAAGATAACAATTGCCGCTAAAATTGGGTGAAACTGGTCCCAATAATACATTGCATCGAATCCTCCTCTGTGGGAGGGATCAGTAAAATATTCATTCATGTGTTGTTATCCTTATGTTGTGTTTTAAAATTAATCAAACCACCCATGATCGCTCTATAACCAAGAACATAAATTATGGATGTCTCAACCTTAATTTCTGTCTATTTTACAATCAACAAACGACTGCACTAATACAACAAAAAGTCCGCATAATTTTGCAAAAAAGCTCATTGATTCATACCAATGAGCTTTTTCAATTCAACAGGTTTTGGTCTAAAAACAAACGATCTAAACATCCAAAAGTACCGACTGCATATGAGACAGCATTCCCTGTGCAGTTGGGTTCGCTGAATGATCCGCAACCATATAAATAAGAAGTGCTATCAGGAAAATCCCCACAATGACCAATATGTAAATGGGTAATTTCCTTTTCTTTGCAACTTCCTTCTGACTTGCCACATGAGGCTGTGGCTTACTAAAATCATGCATGATAGCTAGCCCTCATAATTTTTATTTCTCAGGCTTTTATCTTAGCAACTGCTTATGTTGCATTGTGTGAAAAAGCTTCGCACTATCGTTGTTTCTGTTGCAAAACTCTACTGTTTCTTCCTTATTTATTGTTTAAAATATACGCGGTTTAGAAAACGCTAAAAATAGGCTATACTACGCGCCCTCAATTCCTAAATGTTCTGCTTTATGTCCTACCAACAGCAAAGTGTCTCACTTGATCTAGATACGGATGTAACCCATCAGTGTTTTCTACATTACACACGAGATGAGCATTTGATTGGACTGATTGAGTTCAACAAACCCAGCTATATCCTGAAATGGGGCGACCTTGAATATTTCCGCCGCCGTACCGAAGAACTTTCAGTGATGCCTTTTCCTGAATGCATCAATGCGATGATTGTGGATATCCGCGATGTTCAGGCTTTTCTGGACAATGAGGTTCCGATCCTGCCGTGGCGTTTGCTTGAGGAAGAATGCCCTGTTCGCCTTGTTGTTCCACAGGAACGTCTGGAACACTATGCAGGACTGTTTGAACCCACATGGCTCACCACCGATGTTGATACCGCGATTCAGGAAATCCGTGAATTTATGGATATGTTCGTACACTAAAACATATCCAGTCCACCCAATATTACCAATAATTCTCCACCGCAATATTCCCCTCACCACGGCGGTTCATGGTCAAGCCACGCTGTTTTAAGGCTTCCTTGGTATCTTCCACCATTTGTGGATTGCCACACAACATGACATGGCTGCTTGCTGGACTCAATTCTGATCCTGCTGCCTTTTCCAGCTCACCATTTGCAATCAGAACTGGTAAACGGTCATGTAAAGCCGCATTTGGATCACGGGTGATAATTGGAATAAATCTAAAGCCTGAATGCCCCTCACCAAATAGCTTGGCGATTTCCTGAATACGGTCAACATAGGCCAGTTCGGATGCGGTACGAACACTGTAGACCAAATTGATTTGTTGATATTTATTCCAGGTCTCAAAGTCTTGCAGCATTGATAAAAATGGTGCCAAACCCGTTCCCGTTGCCAACAGCCATAAATCCTGTGGTAAAGGCTGCTGATAACGTGCCAGCGTTAAATAGCCATAAGATATTTTTTCAAGATACAGCTCATCACCCACCTTTAAATGTTGCAGGTTTGAGGTAAAAGCCCCATCGGGAACGACAATTGAAAAGAATTCCAGCGTTTCATCAAATGGCGAAGACACCACTGAGTAAGCACGCACCACCAGTTCATCACCAACCATTAAACCAATACGGGCAAACTGCCCTGCAGTAAATTTAAAATGTGCTGGTCGGGTCATGGTGAAGCTAAACAGATTGTGGGCCCAGCGATGTACAGATAAAACCTTTTCTACGCTAAATTTTTCAATTGACATGATTTGAACGTGGCACGAAACAGTGAGCTCATGTTAGCATGATCAGATAATTCATGAATACTTTTAAACTCGAACGGTAAGGCTTTTAACATGCGCATGACATTACGCCAATTGGCTGTTTTCGTGGCGGTCGCTCAAGAGGGAACTGTAACCAAGGCGAGTGATGCTGTCCGACTCACCCAAAGTGCGGCAAGCATGGCCCTGGCCGATTTGGAAGATGGTCTTGGCGCACCGTTATTTGACCGCTTGGGCAAGCGCTTGCAGTTAAATGATCTGGGCCGTTTTTTGTTGCCGCAGGCCCTGGAAATTTTAGGTCGTTGTGAATCGTTTGAACAGGCCGCCAAGGGTGAATTACAAAGTATCGATCTACGTTTGGGCGCAACCCTGACTATAAGCGACTACCTGATGCCTGACCTTATGGCAGATTTTTTACAACGTCATCCACAGGCACATTTACAGTTACAGGTGGGCAATACCCGTCAAATGATTGAGGCGGTAAACCAGTTTCAGCTTGATCTGGCTCTGATTGAGGGCTCATGCCATTTGCCCCAGTTACAGTGCATCCATTGGCGTGATGATGAACTCGCGGTGTGTTGCGCTCCACAACATCCCTTAACCCAGTTAAACCATCCCCTCACTCCAGCAGACTTTAATGATGTGGAATGGATTTTACGTGAAGAGGGTTCAGGCACACGTGAAGTCTTTGACAACGCTATATTAAAAGACCTACCTGATGCCAACATTCGCCTTACCCTAGGTCACAATGAAGCCATCCTGAAAATTGTTGCCAATGGTCTGGGGATAACCTGTGTATCACGGCTTGCGATTGAACCGCTTCAAGAAAAAGGTCAATTGGTCATTCTGGATACACCTTTCTGGGAACTCACCCGTCCCCTGTTTATGCTGGTACATCGTCAGAAGTATCAGGGACCTGGTTTAAAGGCATTCTTGCAGTTTTGTGAAGATCAGGTTTAAACCTGATCTTTTATTTTAATGCCTAAATTGGCGTTCACATGGTTCACCATCATTGTTGGACAGCGATAAAGCCAAAGCAAGTATTTTTATTTGCTGATGAGCGATTCATCATGCATTCTCCTAACGCCGAAAGTTTGATAACAATTCTGATGTAATCGATTCATTATGAGCCAATATTTTATTTTTTTTAGTTTTTGCAGGATTCGGATCTACTCGTTCAATTTGTACTGCTTTAAATTTTCCATTATTTTCTAGGGCTACAAATTTTACTTTTTCATTTCGTTTCGGCTCACCTTCCGATGCAGGAAAATCTGAAATATGAAAACAGATCTCGCCTTCAGCAGTTGCAATAAAACCAAACCCTTTGTCTGGATTATATTGTTTAACTTTTCCCTGATAAAATTCTTTTTTCATGACATTCACCTAATTTTGCAAGTACTGTATTTCAGTATATAAAAAAAGAGACTTTAAATCCTCCCCTGAAAACAGTACGGTTGGATTAAGTCTCTTTTTTAAGCATATTTTCAAAAATTAATCTTTTTGAACACTACCAAAAATCTTATCACCCGCATCACCAAGGCCTGGAACGATATAGCCATCCTCATTCAAACCTTGGTCAATCGATGCAGTATAGATACGTACATCAGGGTGCGTAGCTTCTACTTTTGCAACACCTTCAGGTGCAGCAACCAAAACCATAACACGTATATCTTTACAACCACTTGCTTTAAGCACATCAATTGCGGCAATAAGTGAATTACCCGTAGCCAGCATTGGATCAATAATCATCGCTAAGCGATTCGCAACATCAGGTACTAATTTTTTATAGTAAGTACGAACTTCTAAAGTCGCCTCATCACGCTCTAAACCCAAGACACTCACTTTGGCACTTGGAATCAGGTTCAGTACGCCTTCAAGCATACCAATTCCAGCACGCAAGATAGGAACAATGGTAATTTTCTTGCCTGCGATACGTTGAGTCGAAACTTTACCTGCCCAACCATCAATTTCATGATCGACAACAGGCAGATCCTTAGTTGCTTCATAAGTGAGTAACATCGTGACTTCTTGCGCCAATTCACGGAAATTCTTTGTGCTGATGTCTGAACGACGGAGCAGACCAAGTTTATGGCGAATCAACGGATGGCGAATTTCCTGAATAGACACGAGTAAGTACCTAACTAATATTAATCTTTGAGTATTATAGAGTGTTTTTTTACTCTTCATTAAAAAAGCCCCCAAATTTTGGAGGCTTTTTTGTACAAATCAAATCATTATTGTTGTTGAGACAACATGAAATGCAATGGAGAAAGAATTTCTGACTTCAATGCCAAATTGATCATTGGGTCTGGATAGATGCCCAGAAGTAGTACAAGTAATGCGGCACCGAGTACCATGATACCACCGACCTTGGTTCCCCAATGTGCATCAGCATCAATACGTGGAACATCTGGTGGTGTCATATACATCACCACCATCACACGTAAGTAGTAGTATAAGCCTATACCACTTCCTACAACGACCATTGCAGCCAAGAACCAATGTTGAGTTGTTACAGCAGCCATTATCACAAGGAATTTACCAATAAAACCTGCAGTTAATGGAATCCCTGCTAATGACAACATCATCACGGTCAATGTTGCAGTCAAGATCGGACGACGCCAGAACAAACCACGGTAGTCTGCAAGACTTTGTGCTTCATCAACATTGTTATATGGACTAGACATTAACGCAACTGCACCAAATGCACCGATTGTTGTAAATACATAAGTAATCACATAAACCGTTACACTGCCTAAACTTGCATACGTCATAGTAATCAAAGCAATCAACAAGTAACCAAAGTGTGCAATTGATGAATAACCAAGGATGCGTTTTAAGTTAACTTGACGTACTGCAAGTAAGTTACCGACCAAAATTGATAACACAGCAATAACTGTCAAAACAGTCACTATTGGTTCAACTAAGATTGCACCAGAACTTAATAAGTAACGTACAAATAAACCAATCGTTGCAACTTTCGCCGCCGTTGCCAGGAATGTCGCCATAGGTGCTGGTGCACCTGCATACACATCAGGCGTCCATTTATGGAATGGTGCAAGTGAAAGCTTAAATGCAACGGCAAAGATAATGAGACCTAGACCTAATAGCACCATTGGTTGCTTGATCGCAGTCATCAAAGCCTGAACAGAATCATAGAATGACAATGAACCTGTATATGCATAGATATATGCCATACCCATCAACAACATCGCAGATGCAGTTGCTGAAAGTACAAGATACTTAATTCCCGCTTCTAAAGATTGGCTACGTTGATGCGTGTAAGCCAACATACCATACACAGGAATTGACATTAACTCTAAGCTAATAAAGAAAGCAGCGTAATGAGAACTTGCAACCAATAGCATTGCACCTGCTACAGAACAAAGTAACAAGATATAAAGTTCTTCACGATTATCTTTATACGTTTCAATGTACGCATGTGAAAGTGTGCTACAAGCCAAAGCAGCAATCAAAATCAGGAATTGGTAGAGCATGGTAAATGGATCAACCATAAACATGCCCATCACGTTCGCAGGGACAAAGTGCCCGCTAAACATGGTATATGCAATTAGAATTACAGAAAGGTTTAGGCCCACAACTGTCGTTGTTGCAATCAGATTATGATTACGTTTAATCGCAATCAATAACATCACAACAACTGCAGTCAATGCCACAATCATCGCTGGGGCAAGTGGCATAAGCTCAGAAAAAGAAAGTGTGAAGTTCATGGTTTATCGCATCTCCACTTGTTCAAGTTGAGTCGCAGTCTGTTGAACAGTTTCGACAACTTCTTGTACTGGCATATAACTATTGACTAACCACTGCATACTTGAATGTGACATATCCAAGAATGTCTGTGGGTAAAGTCCTAACCAAAGTAAACCAATCACACAGATCATCAAAATGCTCACTTCACGTAATGACAAATCTTTCAGTGGGCTCGTATAGTGTTGCTTTTGTTCAGCATTTGGTTCGCCGAAAAGTGCTTTGTGAATCAGAATCAGACCGTAAAGACCTGCAAATACTAAACTGACTGCAGCAATGATGGTAAAGGCTGGAAAAGCTTTAAATGAACCCATAAGAATCAGGAATTCACCAATAAAGTTACCTAGACCTGGTACACCGACAAGCGCTGCAACAAAGAACATCAGGAAGAATGGCAAGTATTGCAGTTGGCCACGAAGACCACCCATTAAACGTAAATCACGGGTATGTAAACGTTCATAGACCTGACCAGACATAATGAACAATGCAGCAGATGACAAGCCATGTGCCAACATCATGATCATCAGACCTTGGAAAGTCAGAATATTACCTGCATAAATTGCAAGTAAAATGAAACCCATGTGTGAAATAGACGTATACGCAAGCAGACGTTTCATGTCTGTTTGTTGGTAGGCTAAGAATGCACCGTAGAAAATACCAATCAGACCCAAAATGATTGCAATATCAGCAAACTGTGCTGATGCTGCTGGGAAGAATGGAATCACAAAACGAAGCAGACCATACGCTGCGGTTTTAATCAAAATACCCGCCAAGTCCACAGAACCCGCTGTTGGTGCTTGTGCATGTGCATCAGGTAACCAACCGTGTAATGGGAATACTGGTAATTTCACCGCAAAACCAATGAAGAAACACAGCATGAATGCATAGGCAACTTCAGGCGGCAAGTGGTTCGCAACAGCCAATAAATAGTTGTAATCGAAACCAATCATACCTGTCATCATGTATCCATAGACCACTAGGCCTAAGATACCGATCAACATGATCAAGCCAGCAATTTGCGTATACAGGAAGAACTTGGTTGCAGCGTAAACACGTGAACGACCATTCGAACCTGAATGTCCCCATAGTGCAATCAGGAAGTAGACTGGCACCAACATCATCTCCCAGAAGAAGAAGAACAGGAACAGGTCAATTGCAAGAAATACACCAATGACCCCACCCAAACTCCAAAGGAGGTTTAAGTGGAAGAAACCAACATTCTTTTGAATTTCACCCCATGAACAACCAACAGCAATCACACCTAGTAATGCAGTCAGTAAAACCATGAGTAAAGATAAGCCATCCACAGCCAAGTGAATACTAATCCCTAAAGTCTGAATCCATGGAAGCTGGAATTCAGCTGCCCAGGTTGGGACTTTACCGCCCAACTCATAGCTATATGTACCAGTTTGCCATAGTGCAATACCCAAACCAAAGGTAATGAGCATACCAATCAAGGCAATCCAGCGCGGTAAGTGTTGGTCAAATTTATCAACCAACCAACAAATAAAACCAGCAATGAAAGGAACTAAAATCAGTGCGGGTAAAATTAAATTATTTTCCATTTTATTTCCCCACAACCTGAATCACGATCAAGATCATCAATAACACCACTACACCGAGTGACATGCTTGATGCGTATTCACGCAATGAACCTGTTTGACGCGAACTTGTAAAGCTATTCCCACCTTTCACAAGTGCAGGTAGTACTAACCATAAACCATCAATTGGATCACGACCTAAGATTTTCGCAATCAATAAATATGGTTTTACAAAAACGATGTCATACAAAGCATCAAAACCAAATGCGGTACGGCAAATATGTGCTAAACCAGAACCCAAAGATGTTTGAGCAAATGATTTAACCGCACCATACGCAAAGGCAAATAAGAAAATACCAACAACCAAACCAACAAGGGCAACACCACTTGCTAAATGTTCTGCATGTGCAACCGCTTCTTCTAAAGCTTCAGGAACAACAAAGCTTGGAATACTTGCAGCAGTCAATAATTTTGCAACAGGTGCTTGCAAGAAATAACCAACACCTGTTGATAAGGTCGCAAGAATTGCAAGCGGTGCCCAGTAAGTCACGCCATGAATGGCATGTGCATGGGTTTTTTCTTCGCCAAAGAATACCACCCAGATTAAACGGAAGGTATAGATAGACGTTAAGAATGCACCCGCAACACCAACCCAGTACAACGTATTATAAAGTGGAAGGTTTGCAATCGTAGACTGTGCATATACTGCACCTAAAATCGCATCTTTAGAGAAGAAGCCAACTGTTAAGATTGGAAGTGCAGCTAATGCGCCACCACCGATGACGAAACACCAGAATACGAATGGAATCTTTTTACGTAATCCACCCATTTTGAAAATGTTTTGTTCGTGATGACATGCAAGAATTACGGCACCCGAAGAAAGGAACAATAACGCTTTGAAGAATGCGTGAGCAAGCATATGGAACAAACCAGCTTGATACGCCTCAGCACCCACCGCCATAAACATATAACCGAGCTGACTCATGGTTGAGTAAGCCAAGATACGTTTGATATCGGTTTGAACCAATGCGGCAAAACCAGCTACAAGTAAGGTTACTGCACCTGTAATCGAGATGAACTGCATTACTTCTGGTGCCATTTCCATCACGGAGAACATACGGCAACATAAGTACACACCCGCTGTCACCATGGTTGCAGCGTGGATCAATGCAGATACTGGTGTAGGACCAGCCATCGCATCAGCTAACCAAGTTTGTAATGGAATTTGCGCTGATTTACCTGCCGCACCTAAGAACAACATCAATGCTGTCCAAATCGACAATGATGAGCTTTGCGTCATCACAGTCGCTGCATGCTCAACAATGTACTGTGTATTCAACGTACCAAACTGTTGATAAAGCAAGAACAATGCGATGAGTAAGAAAACATCACCCACACGGGTTACGGTGAATGCCTTGATTGCCGCCCAACCATTTGCAGGGTTTGAGTAGTAGAAACCAATCAAGAGGTATGAACACAGACCTACGCCTTCCCAACCCAAGAACAATAACGCCAAGTTATCGCCGAGTACCAACAACAACATGCTGGCAACGAACAGGTTGAAATAAGAGAAGAAACGTGCGTAATCTTCTTCACCACGCATATACCATGATGCAAAGATGTGGATCAGGAAACCAACACCTGTGATCATACCAGTCATCAATAATGACAAACCATCGAGGTGCAAGCTGATGCCTGGCTCAAAACCACCAACACTGAACCACGTCCATAAGTGTTGGACAAAAACGGTTTGGCCACTGCTGGTAAAGGCAAGGCCAGCGATTAAAGCAAATAAGGCAGATAAACCCACTGAACCGACACCAATAATGGCAGCGACATTTTCAGACAGTTTGTTACGCCCTGCCGCTAACAGGATAAAACCAATGAGCGGGAATAAAACGGTTAAATATAATGTACTCATCCGCGCATCTCACTAGCAGCATCCACATCCAAGTGATGGAAGCGATGATAAAACTGAAGGACGATCGCAAGACCAATACTCGCCTCGGCAGCAGCAAGCGTTAGGATCAAAATGAACATGACTTGTCCATCTGGTTGAGCCCAAACACTACCTGCCAAAACAAATGCCAATGCAGCAGCATTCATCATCACTTCAAGGCTCATTAGCATAAATAATAGGTTGCGTCGCACCATTACACCGTAAAAACCGAGTGCAAAAAGGATGGTTGCAACGATCAAACCATGTTCTAAAGGGATGTGTCCCATTATTCTTTATCCTCTTCTGCACTTGGTTCACGTTTGCCAAGGTGATATGCAGCAACTAAGGCTGCAAGCAATAACATCGCGGCAACTTCTACCAATAATAGATAATGCGTAAATAATGCTTGACCGACTGCTTTAGGACCTACAATTGCTGTACCTAATGGTGCAGAAATCGTGGTGTATTCTCCACCCAGCATCCATACCAAAATCAAGCCCAAAATAAAGCTCAACATGGCTGGATAAGCCCATGCATCAGAGGTTAACCATTTACGTTCTTGTTCAATGGTATCTTGTCCAAGGTTCAACATCATGACCACGAAGACGAACAACACCATGATTGCACCAGCATAAACAATAATCTCAAGTGCACCCGCAAAAGGCGCACCTACGATCATGAAAATACCAGCAACAGCAAGTAAAGAAACGATTAAACTTAAAAGAGCATGTACGGGATTCGCATTTGTCACAACACGAATTGTCGATACGATGGCCACAAGTGCCATCAAATAAAATGGCCACATCATGGTAATAAGCTCCGTACATCAACTGGTGCACTTTCTTTTTGTGCTTGACCTTTTTCCTTACCATTTACTGCCATACCAGTGACACGGTAGAAGTTATAGTCAGGATATTTGCCTGGGCCAGAAATCAATAAGTTTTCTTTTTCATAAACCAAGTCTTGGCGTACATATTCAGCAAGTTCAAAATCTGGAGTCATCTGAATTGCAGTTGTAGGACAAGCTTCTTCACACATACCGCAGAAAATGCAGCGTGAAAAGTTAATACGGAAAAATTCTGGATACCAACGTCCATCTTCTTTTTCCGCTTTTTGTAATGAAATACAGCCAACAGGACATGCAACCGCACAAAGGTTACATGCCACACAACGCTCTTCACCATCTGGATCACGCGTCAAGATGATACGACCACGAAAGCGTGGAGGCACAATTTGTTCAGCTGGTACTTCTGGATATAAAATC
>Ga0224730_1007_pt1 | contig 22544 bp, 23 predicted proteins | sample IA12soil_GW_GH6A_FD_161644 | JGI IMG/M metagenome (GOLD analysis project Ga0224730, IMG submission 161644) | Enriched cells from agricultural soil in Iowa, United States - IA12soil_GW_GH6A(-) | ecosystem: Environmental > Terrestrial > Soil > Agricultural land | place: USA: Iowa | collected 2017-05-08
AAATCCAACGATTGCGATTGCGACGCTACACATTAAGAAAGCACCAATTGCTTCATACAAATCATAATGGCCTGTAGAAGCGATAATCAACGCAATCCCAGGGGTCGACCATGCTGTTGCCACGGGATATTTATATTTCCATGACAGGATTAAGCCTGATAGACCAATTGCCAAACCCAGTGCCCAAAACCATGAGCTGATTTGTGCAGTATTTGCCCCTAAAGATTGTGCGCCTTGAATCACCAAGACCGCAGAAACGCTAATCCCAATCAGGAAAGTAATAAAGCCAGCAAATACCGCAGGAATGGAAAAATCTTGAATAAGGCGTTGCATCAATGCATCTATAGTTGATTAAAATTTGTTGAAAAGTATATCGTTAATATTCGCTAAATCGTAGTTCTAAAATGATTGAATAAATTGATCATTTGATCAAAAGTAGCATTAAGCCAGCGTTGAGGTTGCGAGTTTAACACCAAAACCAAAAAACAGGATGCCAACCAGACAAATACCACTTGCTGCCAGTTTAAGGTTATGTTTAAAAAAAGCTGCCAATTTAATACCAGAAAAGATCAAGGCGGTTAAATAACTAAAACTGATCAATTGCAGAATAATCGCCAGAATTAAAAAACTTAATGCAGGATAGGCATAGTCTGGTTTGACGAACTGCACAAAGAAAGACAGAAAAAATAGGATGGCTTTGGGATTAAGCAAGCTGATACTCAGTGCTGTACGGTAGGGGTGAACTTGATCTAATTGAGGTAAATCAGGCAGTTCAGCATGCTGTTGTGGTGTGTTCCATGTTTGATAAGCGCCCTGTAATAATTTAAAACCTAAATAGGCTAAGTAGGCACCCCCGATTATTTTTAAAATCACAAATAAAATTGGAAAAGCTTGTAACAGGGATGCTGCTCCAAAAATAGTCAGCAGGATTAAAATAGAATCGCCTGTTAATACGCCCAATGCACCCCAAAAACCTGTTTGGATCCCATAACGTGAGGCAACCGACATTACATATAACGAGTTGGGGCCAGGTAATAAGATAATCAACACTGTACCAATGATGTAAGTGGTTAAATCTGTGATACCAAACACAATCAACTCATTAAAAAACCGATTCTTGCTATAGTAACAAAAATCGGTTTTTTATAGTTGAAAAATCGACTAATTAAGGCTGGATTTCAGCATCAATACCAAATGATTGGCGTAGTAATAAACTGAGCTGGTCACGCGCCTTGATAAAGCCATCAATACCGCTTTGCAGTAACTGGAAAGCCATCAAGTCGTGTTCAAGTTCTGCCTTAAAGCTTTCTTTGCTTTGGGCAGGACGTTCAATTTTTTCTGCCTGTTGTGCTGCTTCGGTACTGAGCTGAGCTGTAACCGTTTGCTGATCCTGTTCCAGTTGCGCCAATAAATTTGGCGCAATCGTCAATAAATCACAACCTGCCAAGCCTAAAACTTGCGCTGTGGTGCGGAAGCTTGCACCCATGACCTGGGTTGGAATCCCATGTTGTTTGTAGTAGTTATAGATTTTCTTAACTGACAGCACTCCAGGGTCTTTTTCAATTGGATATTGATCAACGCCCTCAGCTTTTTTATACCAGTCCAGAATACGACCAACAAATGGGGAAATCAGTGTGACTTTGGCATCAGCACAGGCTTGGGCTTGATGTAGACCAAACAACAAAGTCAGGTTACATGGAATTCCCTCAGCTTCCAGCACTTTAGCTGCCTGAATCCCTTCCCATGTTGACGCAATCTTGATCAGGATGCGTGACTGTTCAATGCCATAGCCCTGATAAAGCTTGGAGAGTTCACGTGCCTTGGCAATCGTCGCTTCGGTATCATAAGACAGTGAGGCATCTACCTCAGTTGATACACGGCCATCAATCAGCTTTAAAATTTCAACACCAAATTTCACAGTTAAAATATCAATGGTGCGTTCAATCAGTTCATCACCCTGATAATTTTCCTGTTTTGCCTGAGTATAGGCATCTTCAATCAGTTCCTTGCTTTCGGGTTGTTCAGCAGCAGCCGTGATCAGTGATGGATTGGTAGTGGCATCCAAAGGGCGAAATTTTTCAATTGCTTCCAGATCACTACTATCGGCAACCACAGTGGTTAAATTCTTTAATTGATGTAATGCAGATTCAGTCATTGCTATAGATTTCTTGCTAAACAATATTATTGGTAACTTCTGTTATAGCACAATCTGCGTGAAAGCAAAGCATGGCTTTGATTGTAGATGGAGATTTATCTGTTCGCTTTTTATTATTTGTTATTGAGTTGGCGTTGTGTGCGGATATGCTCAATTAAGAAGCGTGCTGCTGCACCCAAGTCGCTTTCACGACTCCAGACCAAATCCACATAATATTCAAATTTGGGGGTAAAATCATAAAGTTCCATGATTTTAAATTTTTTCTTTAAGTCAGGATTTTCATTAAACATTTCCAGCGGTAAAACCCCCCAACCCAGATTCCTAACAATCATCATACAGGCGGAGTGATGATTATCAGTACGCCAGTAATCTTTGGAAAATAACAGCTCAGGTTTAATGGTATGGTCTCTGCAAATCAACTATTTTGCAGCGGTTCGTTTGACATTAGGTCTGTTGCCACATTTTCTGGAAAATGGTGGAGGACATGTGATTAATATCTCGACCATGTCCACCCATGTTCCGATGTCATCTAAAACAATGATTTATAAACATATGCAAATGCGGGATACCTCTACCGCAGCAGGATGGATTGTCAAGGCAGTACAGCAAAAGTCCTATCGTATCACCAGTACCAGTGGTGCAATTGCCAATGCCTTGCTGAATATTGCACCTGCTGCGGTTATGAATTTAACCCGCCCCTTATTTCGCTTGATGGACCGCCAGTTAGAGAAAAAATGAAAAGATAAATCCAGTTAGTCTTCTTCCTGGATTTATATCCACATAAAAAACATCATGCTAAACTAAGTCAATTGTCCTTTAAATTGCACGATTTTCTCTATGTTTCAACAAGAAATCTCTCAATTAAATCTACAACAATTCAAAGCAGGCGAAAAACGCTGGATTGGTTCATTGCTTGGATCATCAGCTGCATTATTATTTAAAGAAATAGCCACGCAAAGTTCCAGTCTCTATGTGATTGTTGCAAGCAATAACCAGCATCTTGCGCAATTAGAAAGTGAACTTGAATTCTATGGCATCAAGCCTACCATTTTCCCTGACTGGGAAATTTTGCCTTATGACCGTTTGTCACCGCATCAGGATATTGTGTCAGAACGTTTGGCTATTCTGTCCCATATGCCACAAAAGGGCATTTTACTGATTTCGGCAAGTACACTTGCTCAAAGGGTTGCACCATATTCATGGGTTGTGGGCGAGCATTTTGATATTAAGGTGGGACAGAAACTTGATCTGGAAGCTCAAAAAAAGCAGTTGGTACAAGCAGGCTATCGGTTGGTTGATACGGTGTATGATCATGGTGAATTTGCGGTTCGTGGCAGCATCATGGATATTTACGCCTCTGGACAAGATCAACCGATTCGAATTGACTTATTTGATGATGAAATTGAGAGTCTGAAATTCTTCGATCCAGAAACGCAGCGCACCACTGAATCCTTAAAAAACTTTACTGTTTTACCTGCTAAAGAGTTTCCATTAAAAGAGGGGCGTTCGACTTTTAGAGATCGTTATGCGGAAAGTTTTCCCACTGCCAATCCTAAGAAAAATCCAATTTATCAGGATGTCCTAGAGGGCATTGCGACCCCAGGTCTGGAATTTTACCTACCATTATTCTTTGATAAAAAGCTGATGGAAACACAAAGCATCCTCACAACCTACTTACCAAAGAATTGCGTTGTCATTACAAATAATGAAGTTGAAGATGAACTCATCAACTTCTGGAAGGAAGTGGTTCGTCGTTATGAGGATCGTCGTCATAACATTGATCAACCGATTCTTCCTCCCGAGGAATTATTTTTAATGCCACATCATGTGTTACAGGCATTAAATCAATTTCCACGAATTCTGGCCTCAGCAGAAGCATTTGAAGCCAAAGCAGGTGTACTCAATCTTGCTGCTGAGCAGCCACCCAAACTTGCGGTTGATCCTAAAAAGCAACAGCCTTTTGAGGTGGTGAAACATTATGTTGATCAAGCTAAACATCCTATTTTATTGGTTGCGGAAAGTGCAGGTCGCCGTGAAACTTTAAAAGATGCTTTGCGGGCGGTATTAGGTGAAATTCAAACCGTAGAGAGTTTTGCCCAGTTCCAGAAAGATCAGTTACAGGTTGCCATTACCAGCGCGCCTTTAGATCGGGGCTTGTTGCTAACGAATCAACTTTCGGTGATTTCTGAAAATCAGCTCTATGAACATCGTGTGGTACAACGTCGCCGTAAACGTCAACAGGAAGTGTCGGAAGAATTCCTGATACGTAGTCTGACGGAACTGAGTATTGGTGCACCTGTGGTACATATTGATCATGGTGTTGGACGTTATGCAGGCTTGACGACGCTGGAAATTGATCAGCAGGATCACGAATTCTTACAGCTTGACTATGCTGATGGTGCAAAAGTTTATGTGCCTGTGACCAATTTACACCTGATTAGCCGTTATAGTGGCGGTGATCCCGATCTTGCACCATTACATAAACTGGGTACGGATACATGGAGCAAGGCCAAGCGTAAAGCACTGGAACAAATCCATGATGTTGCGGCTGAGTTGCTGCATATACAGGCACGTCGTCAGTCCAAGCCAGGCTTTGCATTTGAAATGGACCATACCGCTTATATGCAATTTGCCAGTGGCTTTGCTTATGAGGAAACACTTGACCAAGCCAATGCGATTGAAGCGACCCTACATGATATGCAACTGGCCAAGCCAATGGATCGTCTAGTCTGTGGTGATGTGGGCTTTGGTAAAACAGAGGTGGCGATGCGTGCCGCTTTTGTCGCTGTGCAAAATGGTAAACAGGTTGCCGTACTGGTTCCAACTACGCTATTGGCGCAGCAGCATTATGAATCGTTTAAAGACCGTTTTGCTGATACGGCCGTTCGTATTGAAGTATTGTCCCGTTTTGGCAGTAATAAAACTCATCTCAAAACTATTGAGGATTTGGCCGAGGGCAAAGTGGATATCGTGGTGGGAACACACAAGATTCTTCAGGAAAATATTCAGTTTAAAAACCTTGGTTTAATGATTGTAGATGAAGAACATCGTTTTGGGGTGCGGGATAAAGAGCGTATTAAAGCCTTACGTGCCGATGTGGATATGTTGACTTTAACCGCAACTCCAATTCCCCGTACCTTGAATATGGCATTCTCTGGAATGCGGGATTTATCGATTATTGCGACACCGCCTGCACGGCGTTTGGCAGTGAAAACCTTTGTACAGGAACATACCGATGACTCGATTAAAGAAGCAATTTTACGTGAATTGCTGCGTGGGGGTCAGGTCTATTTGCTGCATAATGAAGTGGAAACCATTGAAAGGGCAGCTGAAACGATCCGTCATCTAGTGCCAGAAGCACGGGTGGCTGTGGCACATGGGCAAATGCGTGAACGTGAACTGGAACAGGTGATGCAGCAGTTCTACCATAAAGATTACAACGTTCTGGTGTGTTCAACTATTATTGAAACAGGAATTGATGTTCCAAATGCCAATACCATTATCATTGAACGTGCAGATAAACTGGGTCTTGCCCAGTTACATCAATTGCGTGGTCGTGTCGGGCGCTCGCATCACCAAGCTTATGCGTATTTACTTGTACCATCTATTAAAGGCTTAAAAGGTGATGCTGAAAAACGCCTGGATGCCATTCAGCGTGCCTCAACTTTAGGGGCAGGTTTTATGCTAGCAACCGAAGACTTGGAAATTCGTGGTGCGGGCGAATTACTGGGCGAGCAACAAAGTGGTTCAATGCAAGCCATTGGTTATAGCTTGTATATGGAAATGCTAGAAAAAGCCACCAAAGCCATTCAAAAGGGTAAAACCCCTAACTTCGATGCACCGTTGTCTTTAACTGCAGAAATCAACCTGCACATGCCTGCTTTAATTCCAGATGATTATTTGGGTGATGTGCATCAGCGTTTATTGTTCTACAAACGCATTAGTAATACTGATACTCAAGAAAAGCTTGATCATATCCGCATGGAGTTGATTGACCGTTTTGGTATTCCACCGCAACCCGTTAAGCAACTATTCAGCGTTCATCAAATACGTTTGAGAGCAGAGCAACTGGGCATCACCAAAGTGGATATCAATAGCAATGGTGGCTACATTGAATTTTCGCCCGATACACCTGTGCAAGCCATGAGCATTATTCAAATGATGCAAAAACATCCGACCTATTTCCGTATGGATGGTGGGCAGCGTTTGAAAGTAATGGTAATGTTGCAAGATGCTGAAAAGCGGATTCAATTTATTGCCGATCTATTAAACAGCCTGCTAAAAACTTTGCACAGCTGAGATTAAAATGCAAATTGACCTAAATATCACATCGGTAAATTTATGAATATTTTCTAAGAAACCTCTGATTCTATGATGAAAATTATTTATGATGAATTTGGTTAAAATTGCACTTTATTTACATCGAAACATGATGGGAATGATACTCAGTGTACTGGGGATGTGATAGTATTACTCATCATTACAATTTGCGTCATTTATAAAGATATGTTTAGTTTGCATCCACAACTTGCTCAAGATACTTTTTTTGTAGGCGACTTTCCTCTGTCAACATGTCGTTTAATGAATGATATGCAATTCCCTTGGTTAATTCTAATTCCACGTGTGCCAGGGGTTACAGAACTATACGAATTAAGTCAGGCAGACCAAGAACAATTTTTACGTGAATCTAGTTGGTTATCTAGCCAATTAGCACGTGTATTCCGTGCCGATAAAATGAATGTGGCGGCTTTAGGTAATATGGTTCCACAATTGCATTTTCATCACGTCGTGCGTTATCAAAATGATGTAGCTTGGCCTAAACCTGTTTGGGGTACGCCAGCTGTGCCATACAGTAATGAAGTTTTGTCTCACATGCGTCAAACCTTGATGCTTGCTCTGCGTGGTCAAGGCGATATGCCATTTGACTGGCGAATGGATTAATTGAAATGAATTGCCACGCAGCATGCGTGGCTTTTTAATCCTAGATCGGAGTAGGCCGCGGTTTTCATGTACAATTGGATGGAAAGAGATCCTCAACAATTCGAATTTCTGCATCGATTAGTCGGGTATGCAAGTTTATCCCTGATTATGGTGGTCTATCACTACACCTATGCCGATACCAATTATCAAATTTATCTTCCATTTTTTCTCACTTTTTTATTACTGATTATTCCTAAATTTTCACGCTGGCTGCAATATAAATATAGTCATCAAGCTAAGCGTAATATCCTGTTTATTATTGATATTATTGTAGTAGCAGCATGTTTGTCTGCGGTACATCTGAATTTGGTACTTACTTTTGCCGCTTTATTTGCGCTGCTATATACCGCAATTTATATTAAAGTTTCTTTTTTTTTAGTTGCATTGGCATCCTTATTGGCGGTCACAGTTTTTTATATTTGTAATATTTTTATTTTTGGTTTTCATGAGTACTTTGAACAAAGTAGTACCGAACTGACCATTTTATCTTTCCTGTGCATGATTTTTTATTTTGGTATGGGCAGTGCATATCAAGCGCAGCGAATTCGTTTCACGATGGCAAAAAAAGACCATTATTATAGCCAAATGAACCGTTATATGGAGTTTGCCAATCAGTTAAGCCGCTATGCACCATTGCAGCTTTGGCAATCTATTATGAAAGGGGAATCTGAAGCAAAAATTGAATATAAACGTAAGAAAATGACGATTTTCTTTTCAGATATTCAGGGTTTCACAGAGCTTTCTGAAACCTTAATTCCAGATGATTTAGCATTTTTACTCAATGATTATTTGAGTCACATGACTGAAATTGCCAAGCAGTATGAGGCAACCGTGGATAAGTTCATGGGGGATGCGATTTTAATTTTCTTTGGAGACCCCAATACTCAAGGCGTAGAACAAGACGCAAAAACCTGTGTAGAAATGGCAATTGCCATGCGCCAGCAAATGAAACTTTTGCGTGAACGCTGGAAGAAAATGGGCTATCCAGCCCTGCACATCCGCATGGGAATCAGTACAGGTTATTGCCACGTTGGGAACTATGGTGCTTCACACCGTATGGCCTATACCATTGTAGGGCGTGATGTAAATCTGGCAGCGCGTTTACAGTCTGCGGCTGAAGTGGATGAAATACTAATTGCGGATGACACACATCAGTTGATTAAAAATGAATTTCTATGTGTGCCTAAAGTACCAATTTACTTAAAAGGCATTCAGGGGCCCGTAAAAACTTGGCAGGTGATGGAAAAATTCACTGGCAAGAAATCAGATACCCAAAAATGGTTTGATTTTGAGTACAAAGGTTTTCATTTGGTACTTAATTTAGAGGAAGTACAAAATTATGAATATCCTGAACTGGTTGAAATTCTTGAAAAAATGATAGACCGAATTAAAAAGCAACAGAAAATTACCAATGCACAGGGAATTCCAAAACTGACGTTGGATGATGAGATTAGACAATAATCCAGATTTATTCTTGAATAAAAAAACTCCTCTAATAAAGAGGAGTTTTTTTATGGATAAAGCTTAGTGATTTTCCGAAGCATGATTAATCGTATATTTCGGAATTTCAATTTCTAAGTCTTCATCAACGATCTCAACCTGACATGACAGGCGAGAGTCAGGCTCTAAACCCCATGCACGATCAAGTAGATCTGCTTCAACATCGTTCATTTCTTCAAGGCTATCGAATCCTTTACGAACAATCACGTGGCAAGTCGTACATGCTGCAGACATGTCGCAAGCATGTTCAATTTTAATGCCTTGTTTTAATAAACTTTGGCATAAATTGGCATTTTGTTCGACTTCAAATTCTGCACCTTCTGGGCAAATTTGTGCATGAGGAAGAACTTTAATACGTGGCATATTGATCACCTATACCTTTAGTTTGAGTTTGACCAATCTTCAAGTTTCGTACCTTTTAAGGCATGGTCAATATGTCGGTTCATACGCAATGCGGCAAAGGCATCACTGTGAATTTTAAGCTGTTGAACAGCATGTTCAATCGTTGCAAGCTCATCGGTTTTAAGACGAGCTTTTAACGCTTCAGCGGCAAGAATTAAATCTCGAGCTTGTTGCTGCGAGAGTAAATCCGTATCTGCTTTTAACGCTTGTTCGAGTGCTTCCAACTCACGTTGTGCTTCCACTTTTGTTTCTTGCAGATGGCGCAATTGTTTGTCTTCCTCTGCATGTTGGAAACCTTCAACCAAGAGGCGTTCAGTATCCGCTGCAGATAGACCATAAGATGGTTTGATATCAATTTGCGCTTGAACACCAGAAGTGGTTTCTTTCGCAGATACTGTCAGTAAGCCATCCGCATCAACTTGGAAGGTCACTTCAATACGTGCTTGACCCGCAGTCATTGGTGGGATGCCATGTAAAACAAAGCGACCCAATGAACGACAATGCTCGACTAAATCACGTTCACCTTGTACCACATGAATCAACATCGCGGTTTGGCCATCTTGATAAGTGGTAAATTCTTGACGGCGAGCTACAGGAATCGCTGTATTACGTGAAATCAGACGTTCAACCAAACCGCCCATGGTTTCTAGACCAAGAGAAAGTGGCGTGACATCAAGCAGTAATGAACCATCTTGACTGTTGCCAATGAGCTGGTTGGCGGTAATAGATGCGCCAATTGCAACCACTTCATCTGGATTAATGGTGCATAATGGCTCACGTTCAAATAATTCGCGTACAGCTTTTTGTACGGCATATGAGCGTGTCGAACCACCTACTAAAACCACATGTTCGATTTCATCGAGTTCAAGCTTAGCATCACGCAGTACACGTTTACATACACTCATGGTTTTATCGAGTGCAACTTGAATAATCGATTCAAAAGTTGGGCGATCTAAAATGAGACGATCATCCAGTAATTTTAATTCAGCAGATTCATGATCTGTTAAGTATTCTTTGGCTTGACGCGCTGCAACAACAAAAACAGCATATTCTTCATCGCTTAAAGTTTCGATATTAAGCTGTTTTTTTGCCCATTTTACGATTAAGCGGTCAAGGTCATCACCTCCAAGCGCGGTATGTCCACCAGTCGCAAGAACTTCAAAAACACCTTGTGAGAAACGTAGGATGGAGACGTCAAAAGTACCGCCACCAAGGTCGTAAATCACATAATTACGGTCTGTACTGAGATTGGTATCTTGGTCTAATCCATAGGCAACAGCTGCCGCAGTAGGTTCATTCAACAAACGTAAAACATTCAAACCTGCAAGTTGAGCAGCATCACGTGTCGCTTGGCGTTGTGCTTCATCAAAATATGCTGGAACAGTGATCACTGCACCGTTGATAGGGTTGTTGAGGCTTGCTTCGGCACGATCTTTTAACTGCTTTAAAATGTCTGCAGAAATTTCGACAGGCGTTTTACGACCAGCAGCAGTTTGAAATGCTGGCATCTCATTTTCTGCACCAACAAGTGTATACGGATGCTGAAATTTGATATCTGCTTGCGAGCGACCCATAAAACGTTTTACTGAAACAACAGTATTTTTGGGGTCAGTCATCATAAACGGCTTGGCTTCATAACCAAACGTCGTTGAATCTTTTGCGTAATGAACAATCGACGGTAGTAATACACGATCTTTGTCATCTTGCAGAACTTTCGGTTTTCCCGATAGCACTGTCGCCACTAAAGAGTGGGTTGTCCCTAAGTCAATGCCGATCGCAATACGATGTTGATGCGGAGCAGTAGATTGACCTGGTTCAGCAATTTGCAAAAGTGCCATGCGTGCGGTATCCCTTGAAAATATTTGGTAACAGCGGATTAAAAATCATCATCGAGATCGAAGCCATCTTCTTCGTCCAACATACGATCTTCGGCTTTATCAATATCATTCATGACACGTTGAAAAAAACGTAGTTTACGAACGGTATCACGAGCCTCAGCCCAATCTTCTTCAGCAAAATCGATTTTAAATTCACGAACTAAACCGTCAATCCATTGCTGAACTTCAACTTTTAAAGTACTAAGTTGCTCGGTGGAGGTGGCTTCGTCAAGCTGTTCACGCATTTCGAGTGCAGATTGTAAAAATTCAAAATCGCTAATGGACTGATCCAAGTGATGATCTTGTTTTTTTAAGCCAAGTAAATACGCCGCACGACTATCAACTTGTGAGAGTACTTTATACGCTTGATTGATTTCACTCGACTTGATCAATGCTTGATCTTTGTCAGTGGCTTTATCGGGATGATATTGCTGTTGCAAACTTAAAAATTGTTTTTTTAAAGCTGCTAAATCTATATCGAGTGCTTCTGGTAATTGGAACAACTCAAAATGATTCATGGGAGATGAATTCCGCTATTAATAAATACGTTAAAACAGTGCGGAACACACTGTTTTGACGAAAAGAAAGAGGGTGTTGCTAGTTAGACGGTAAATGATTCACCGCAACCACATTCACCTTTTTGGTTAGGGTTGTTAAATTCAAAGCCTTCATTCAAACCATTTTTCACATAATCCATCTCTAAACCATTGAGATAAACAAGGCTTTTAGGGTCAACAAAAACTTTAACACCGAGTTGCTCAAACACTTGATCATGTGTATCGATATCATCGACAAACTCAAGTACATAGGCCAACCCAGAACAACCCGAAGTTTTCACACCAATACGAATGCCTTCACCCTTACCGCGGTTTTGCAGGTAATTGCTGATGTGAGTCGCAGCATTTTCAGTTAAATGGATCATGAAAACTCCAATATTATTTCGGTCATCACACAGCTTTCGCTTTCTTACCACGATAGTCTTCAATCGCAGCTTTAATTGCATCTTCAGCCAAGACAGAGCAGTGTACTTTTACTGGTGGAAGTGCAAGTTCAGTCGCGATATCAATGTTTTTGATCGCTTGAGCTTCATCAAGCGTTTTACCTTTTAACCATTCGGTTACCAGTGAACTTGATGCGATTGCAGAACCACAGCCATAAGTCTTGAAGCGAGCTTCTTCAATTACGCCATTGTCATCGACTTGAATTTGTAAACGCATCACGTCGCCACATGCAGGTGCGCCGACCATACCTGTACCTACGTTTTCTGCATTTTTGTCTAATACACCAACATTACGAGGGTTTTCGTAATGATCAATTACCTTTTCACTATAAGCCATGTCGCTTCTCCAAACCTCGGGGTCAGCCTAATATTAATATGAGGGTTAAAACACTGTTTTCAATGAAGAGTTCAATTCAAACTCCAATGAATTAGTGTTCAGCCCATTCAACTGTTGAAAGGTCGATACCTTCTTTATACATATCCCAAAGCGGAGAAAGTTCACGTAATTTCTCAACAGCAGCTTTGGTAATTGTTAACACATGATCAATATCTGCTTCAGTTGTATATTTACCAAAACTAAAACGAATTGAACTATGTGCTAATTCATCGGATAAACCTAAAGCACGTAATACATATGACGGCTCTAATGTTGCAGATGTACATGCTGAACCACTTGATACTGCAAGATCTTTTAACGCCATCATTAATGATTCACCTTCAACGAAGTTAAAGCTGACATTAAGATAGTTTGCAACGTTCTCAGTCGGATGACCATTCAAGAACACTTGCTCAAGGTCTTGTTGGAAGCCATTCCAAAGTTTGTCACGTAGGTGGCGAAGACGCTCTTGTTCTGCTTGCATGGTTTTTCCAGCAATTTCGAAAGCTTCACCCATACCTACAATTTGATGAGTTGCTAAAGTACCAGAACGCATACCGCGCTCATGACCACCACCATGCATTTGTGCTTTTAAGCGAACACGTGGGCTACGGCGGACAAATAGAGCACCAATTCCTTTAGGGCCATAAATTTTATGACCAGAGAAGCTCATTAAATCAATTTTCATGGTTGAAAGATCGATTTCAACTTTACCAGCTGCCTGTGCAGCATCAACGTGTAAGAATGTTTTATTCGCACGTGTTAGCTCGCCAATAGCTGCTACGTCAGTAATCGTACCGATTTCATTGTTCACCATCATGAGCGATACAAGAATGGTATCTGGACGTAAAGCTGCTTTCACCATTTCAGGCGTAATTAAACCTGTACGTGGTTCGGGTTCTAAATAAGTAATTTCAAAACCTTGTTCTTCTAGCTCGCGGCAAGTATCTAACACAGCTTTGTGTTCGATTTTACTGGTAATGATGTGTTTGCCTTTTGAACCGTAGAATTGGGCAATTCCTTTAAGTGCCAGGTTGTCAGATTCAGTTGCACCTGAAGTCCAGACGATTTCACGAGGATCAGCCTTGATCAGATTGGCCACTTGCTCACGGGCATATTCAACTTTTTCTTCAGCCTGCCAGCCATAAGCATGTGAGCGTGAGGCAGGGTTACCAAAAGTCCCTTCGAAAGTTAAGCATTCCATCATACGTTCTGCAACTTCAGGAAGTAATGGTGTTGTTGCTGCATAATCAAGATAAATTGGGCGTTTCATGTCAAATACCTGTAACCGATAGAAAGGCTGAATCGAGACTTACTGAATTCTGGCGAATGGCAACAGTTTGAACGTTGTCACGGGAAATCAGGTCAGCAAGATTGATTTTTGCAAGATAATCGGCAATATGGTGGGAGAGTTCTTGCCATAAGTCATGCGTTAAGCACATTGCACCATTTTGGCAGTTGCCTTTGTGGTCACAACGAGTCGCATCGACCGTTTCATTTACAGCTTCAATAATTTCTAGTACGGTGATTTCACTGGCATGTCGTGCAAGGTGATAACCACCATTTGCACCACGAACACTTGAAACTAACCCGTGACGCTTAAGTTTTGCAAATAACTGTTCCAAATAAGCGACTGAAATGGATTGGCGAGCTGCTATTTCCGCAAGCGTGATTGTTTGTTCAGTTGGCTGCAAAGCTAAATCAAGTAGAGCAGTCACTGCGTAACGACCACGAGTTGTAAGACGCATAATTCGATACACATGATTAGACTAGATGACTAAATTTTATGAATTCCGACTAAAATAGTCAAGTTTTAAATCGTCATTATGCGTGTGAAAAGTAAAATATTATGAAATTATTGTATCCACATATTATAAACAAAAAAGGCAATAAAAATAAAGCTCAATACAGCAAAGCCAATATTGATCAGGCGCTGGCGTTTTTGCATGCGGTGAATACGGTTCTGGTATTGTTTTGCTTCAACCAGCAAAGTGTTGATTTCAGAACGTTGCTGGTCAATTTTATCAAGCAGTGGGGTAATGCGCTGTTGGGAAGCAACGGCTTCCGCATCATTTTCAAAGTGGTTGAACCATTCACGCCAGTTGACCAAAATTCTGGACAGGGTGAGGTGCTGTAATACATCGGTCAGGTCTGTGGTAAGTTCGGGCTTACCCATAATCCGCATATTGTATAGACTTTGCTGATTGCTAAAGATGAAAATTTTAATTAGGTCAATCAGTGTGGTGTTGATCTCGACATCAATTGTACGATCATTGGCGGCAAGGTCGAATAAAATGCCTTTTTCAGTGAACTGAATGTAAAAATCAAAGAAAGGGATGTAGCTGTTTATCCTGATCGTGGTTTTTTTCTGGATCAGTTTCTGTGCCTGTAAGCGCAGGGTGGCATCGTGGGTTAAAATAAAGGAAAAAAAAGTCTCTAAAGCAATCAATGTCACATTTAGCCATAAATGTTTGGATTTTGAGCTTTCGTTCATTGATTGATTTTTCCTTACCAATATCGCTATAAAACAACAAGACTTGTAAGCCTGATCATCCTTACTCAATTATTAAAAATAATTTACAGGTCTTTGTTGCTTTGTAGAACAGTTTTATAAAACGATCAAGTCTTAATTTTGATATTATAAAATCATTTTTATGGTTAAATACCACATACTGTTTGTAAAGTGCTTGGGAGCAATGGTCAATGGATAACTCGAACATAGAAAATCCGAATGAAGAAGCTGAGGTAAAAACTAAGCCAAAATCAAAGAGTTCGAAGAAATCTGCACTCGATTTCAAAAAGTATACACAACAAATCTGGCTGGCAGGTTTGGGAGCTTTTTCACGCGCCGAAGAAGAGGGAAATAAATTATTTGACTCTCTGGTCAAGGTGGGTGAAGAGCTAGAATCCAAGACTGTAGATTTTGCTGATAACACCGTTGGAAAAGTGACTGAGAAAGCCAAAGAGTCGGTGACTGACACCAAAGACAAGGTGGAAAAAATTCTGGATACAGGTGTGAATCATTCGTTGAATCGTATTGGTCTAGTCACTCCAAAAGATCTCCAGCATATCGAGCAACTTTTAGTTCAGCTACATATTAAAGTAGATGCATTGATTGAAGAAAATAATCAATTAAAGAGTAAATTGAATAAAAAGTAAAAAATATAGGCACTCGTCTGTTTATGTGGTTTTTGAGTATTTATTTTTGCTAAAAGGTCTTTCTGGTATTGCGTTCTCCCCTAAAGCATTGCTATAAAGGCGGCATGGCCTTTTAAACTATAGCCTTGGATCTTAACAAACGATATTAAGAGGATGTTTTTTATCATGAATAAATCAGAATTAATTGATGCGATTGCTGAAAAAGGGGGAGTATCTAAGTCGGATGCTGGTAAGGCACTCGATGCAACAATTGCATCAATCACTGAAGCGCTTAAAAACGGTGACACTGTTACTTTAGTTGGTTTTGGTACTTTTAGCGTTAAAGAACGTGCTGCACGTACTGGTCGCAATCCTAAAACGGGTGAAGAGCTTCAAATTAAAGCAAGCAAAGTGCCTAGCTTTAAACCAGGTAAGGGTTTGAAAGATTCAGTTGCGTAATCTTTTTAAATCAATAAACGCACCGTTTCGGGTGCGTTTTTTATTTATTGAATGAAAAATTCGCTTTGAGCCGTATTCTGCATTCATTCGCTTTGTTTTTTCAGTTAAAATTGCCCCGAAATAAAATATTGGAATTCTTATGGAATCGTTTCGTACAGTCATTAAGGGTTGGCTTGGCAAAGTCCTGTTAGTTTTGTTTTTGACCCCTTTGGCACTTGTAGGTATTGAAGGATATTTTAGTGGTAGCAATAAGGCAGACGTTGCGAAATCGGTTAACGGTCAGGATATTTCTAATAAAGAATTAGAAAGTGCAACCAAAAATTATAAAGATCAATATTTATCATTGGTTAAGGGTGATGAATCACTGCTCAACCTGCCTGTGATTCAGCAAAAGGCACTGGATGCGCTGGTTGCGCGTAGCTTGCTTTTGCAGCAGGCCGAAAAACTCGGTATTTCTTTAAGCGATGTACAGCTTGAGCAAATGTTGGCTCAACAGCCGAGTTTTCAGGAAAATGGCAAGTTTTCCCAGCAGCTCTATGAAAATTACCTGCGTTCAGTGGGCATGACCAATCAGGGGTTGATTGCCAGCCTACGTCAGGACCATGCCTTGAAAATGATTTCAACCACCTTGATGGATTATGCATTGGTGAGTCAGTCAGACCTACAGCAATTGGCTAACTTGCAGACAGAACAGCGTACCCTGCATTTGGCAAGCATCAAGCTGGATGATTATAAAAAGGGTGTAACTGCTTCCAGTCAGGAAATCGCAGATTACTACAACAAGCATAAAAATGAATTCAAGCAGCTTGCAAGTGTTGATGTGGATTATGTGGTTTTAAGCCCAGCATTACTTCCTGCGACCAATCTTGCAGTAACAGATGCCGATTTACAGCAAGCTTATAAAGCATTTGTTGAAAAACAGCAAAAAGATGTAAAACGGCAAGTTAAACATATTTTGATCACCACGGATGCCCGTGATGATGCTGCGGCTCAAAAGCTTGCCAATGAGGTCTATGCAAAAATTCAGGCAGGCATGACATTTGCTGATGCCGCTGCTCAGTTTTCTGATGATCCAGGCTCTAAAACTCAGGGCGGTTTGGTGGCGACCTATGCACCAGGTGTTTTCTCAACTGATTTTGACAATGCAGTCAATGCATTAAAGAATGGTGAAATTTCAAAACCTGTTAAAACCCAATATGGTTATCACATTATTGAAGCAAATTCTCCAATGGTGAAATTGCCGTCGTTTGAATCAGAAAAGGTACGTTTAACTGCTGAAGTTGAGAAAACCAAACTGGCGAATCTATTCAGTGATACGGTCAATAGCCTGAATGAAATGGTAGTTGGTAGTGATTCTCTGGATGCGGTTGCACAGGAAGTAAAAGGTGCTCGTGTTGAATCTGTTAAGGGTGTAACCTTAACCACTGATAACCCATATTTGAGCGATTTGAATGTTAAGGCCAAATTGTTTAATGATGATGTGAAGAATGGTGATCGTAACGCATCTTCAAATATTCAGTTGGCAAATGGCGATACCATCTGGATTAAGGTTCGTGACTATCATCCAGCAGGGATCAAGCCATTGGCACAGGCCACAGCAGAAGTAAAGGCGAAAGTGGTTGAAGAGAAAGCCTATAAGGCTGCTCAGGCAAAAATTGCCAGCATCCTTGCTGATTTTAAAACGCAACCTGCGGCGCAGGTGGTTGCAAAATCACAGGTAACTTTTGAAGATGCAGGTACATATGCACGTTCTCAGGGCTTAAAGCGTGCGATTGAGCGTGCAGCATTTAGTATCCCAGCACCGAGCAAAGAGGGTATGTGGTCTGCTACAACAGCTAAACTGCCAAATGAACTGGTGATTGTTGCTGTTTCCAATGTGAACACCAGTATTGCGAGTGAGTTGCCACCAGAACAAATGCATGAGTTGAGCAAACTCTATCAACAGTTCCGTGGTCAACAGATTTTGGAAGACTATACTGAATATTTAAAATCCAAGGCGAAGATCAAATGAGTTTGTTCTAAGCATAAAAAGCCAGTTTTCATCAACTGGCTTTTTTATTGGAAGAGGTTGGTTATTTTTTTTGAATAAATTTCGCTTCCTCAGATTGAGGATACTTGTTAAGCAACTTGGCCTTATACTGGTTTGCCAAGGCTGTATTTTTATCTACATCTTTTGCAATGCTATACAGCTGATAAACTGCACGTGAAGCTTTTGCAGAGTTAGGATAGCGTGTGGCAACAATATTGTAATTCTGCTTGGCTGCCTTATAGTCCACAGGCTCAACAGCTAAATAGAACTCAGCCAGCCAAAAATAGGCATTGCCCACATAAATACCATTCGGGTGGTTTTTAATAAAGTTTTGCATTGGCTCAATTGCCTTTTTAGCGCCACCTTGTTTATATGCATCTAATGCAACCGTATAAGCTGCTTTTTCGAGTTCAATCTGGTTATTGGTGGTGTTTGTTGTTGCCGTATTTGTCTGTGGCTGCACAGCAGCACGGGCCTGTGTCTGGGCTGGAGGTTTAGGTGTCACATCCGCTACTGGAGGCGGGGTGGGTGTTATTGGGGTTGCTGTCCGCTCTGTTCCAGCCTGAGCGGTATCTGTAGCACCATTTTCTTCGGTATTTTCTTCTGGTGGATCAATTTTCTGTGAAAGTAGCTCCAGACGCTGGTCTAAATCTGTATAGCGGTTTGCAAGCTCTTTCTTGAGTTGTTCAATCGCATTGTCATGTTCTTCTAACTGGCCGCGTAATTTACGAATTTCTTCTTCAAGTTTTTGATTCTTTTGCATGATTTCCCAGTTTAAACTTGGAGAACCTGCAACGACGTTATTGGCTTGCTGTTGGCTTAGGGCACGAGATTCAATCGGGACATTGGCATATAAATGCGTACTGCTGAGTAGCGCAATAAAAAGTATAGAATGCTTTTTTAGCATGAAAATTCATCCATAAAGTTGAAAAACAAAGCTGTGGGCGAACAAGTCTTCATTTTTTACTTGCAACACACCGAATACACGTTTTTGATTTAGCCATTAAAACAGCAACTCGTTTAAATGCAATAAGCATTTACAATCTTCAAGCACTTTTGAAGAGAATTAGAGAGCTGTTGTTTAATGTTTATACAGCTTTTAAGTCGGTTATAAAGATATAGTGGCAGTATTGATGAGGAATTAGGCAGTTGAATTAAAAACTTACTGAAAAACAGAGACAAGTCTTGCAACTCAGGTAAAAATCTCTATACTTTGTCAGGCAATGGTAGCCCTACTGGTAGCTTCGCAATTGTACTCTACGAACCCCGCCAGGACCGGAAGGTAGCAACGGTAGTAGAACTATGATGTGCCGAAGTCATGCTGGTAGGGTTGCCACCAATCACTCTTCTTCGCTCGTTCGGGCAACCGCTTTCATAATTACATCCATATCAAAGCCACGGTATTGTAAAAACCGAATTTGTTTTGCCTTTGTTTTTGGATCCTTGGTTACAGCCTCTCCAAATTTTTTAACCTTGAGCTGATACGCCTGTTCATACCAGTCAATATCTTGAAGTTCTTCGGTAATCAATTCAGTATCGAGCTGCTTGGCCTTTAATGTCTGTTTGATGCGTTGTAAGCCTTTTCCCTTGCGAATTTGGCTGGCCAAAGTCTGTTCGGCAACGCGTTGGTCACTCTGATAGTTTTGCCCAGCTAATTCCTCCACCAGATTTGCCACCTCATCAGGATGAACTGCATATTGATTGAGTTTTGTGATTAACTCCGCTTGTGAGTAGTCACGGCGGGTCAGTAGGGCAAAGGCATAAGAGCGTAGTCTCTGACCTGTCAGGGTTTTGGGCTTTTCAGCTTTTTCTGAATTCAACATATTTTCCTCATGAAACAAAAACGCCCCGTAGGGCGTTCTAGCTTAGTTTTCTAACAAGTCTGGTTCTTCTGCATCTTCAGTTTGTGCGGCTTCATTATTGTTTTTGGTGAGAAGTTGCTCACGAATAAGCTTTTCAATTTCCTGAGCCATTTGTGGGTTTTCTTCAAAATGACGAATCACGTTATTTTTACCCTGACCAATTTTGTTGCCTTGATAAGAGTACCATGCACCCGCCTTTTGTACGATTTCCTGCTGTACCGCAAGGTCTACAAGTTCACCGAGTTGGTTGGTGCCTTTGCCATACATAATCTGGAACACTGCTTCACGGAAAGGAGGCGCCATTTTGTTCTTCACAACCTTAACCCTGGTTTCAGAACCCACAATTTCATCGCCCTCCTTAACCTGTCCAATACGGCGAATGTCCAGACGTACAGAAGCATAGAACTTAAGTGCGTTACCACCTGTTGTGGTTTCAGGGCTACCGAACATTACACCAATCTTCATACGAATCTGGTTAATGAAGATCACCATACAGTTGGAGCGTTTTGCATTACCCGTGATTTTACGTAATGCCTGACTCATCAAGCGTGCCTGCAACCCCATATGTGAGTCACCCATCTCGCCTTCAATTTCAGCTTTAGGGGTTAACGCCGCAACAGAGTCGACAACGATTAAGTCAATTGCACCTGAACGAACCAGCATGTCGGCAATTTCCAACGCCTGTTCACCATGGTCTGGTTGTGATACCAGCAGGTTGTCAATATCCACGCCTAATTTACGCGCATACTGCGGGTCTAGGGCATGTTCCGCATCAATAAAGGCACAGGTGCCACCATTTTTTTGACACTGTGCAATCGCCTGTAATGTCATGGTGGTTTTACCTGAAGATTCAGGACCATAAATCTCAATGATACGGCCTTTTGGTAATCCGCCAATGCCGAGTGCGATATCCAGTGTTAAGGAACCTGTAGAGACAGCTTCAACTGCCTGTACTGTATTGTCACCGAGGCGCATCACCGTATTTTTACCAAACTGTTTCTCAATCTGGCTTAATGCAGCTTGTAACGCCTTGTTTTTATTATCATCCATCTCAAAACCTCAAAACTTTATCTTCTTAACGACTAACCCAAGTGGATGTATTGAATCTCAACTTGTTGGGACTTGGGTATAGTGGCAGATTCTCATTGTTTATTCTACATCTGATCCGTGTCTGTACGACACAAGATGACGCATCCATTATTGTAAAAATTACTCGTCATGGTAAGACCATGATTGAGCATTTTCATGTTTAAAACGATTGATATCACGACGGTCTTTTTTACTTGGTCGGTGATCTGGTCGGGCTAGATTATGCATTTTTCGCTGTGAGGCATGCAACTCCCGACGTTCAATACTTTCTGCTGTTTCTTCATAAAGCTGCTGGGCAATTGGTGCGCCACCACGAACCGCAGAAAGAGCCTTGATGATTACGGTTTTTTTCTCAAAACCCTGCTGGATGGTGAGTTCCATACCAATGCGCACGTCTTTGGATACCTTGACGCGTTCATTCTGGTGATGGACTTTACCGCCCTCTATGGCAGCCTTGGCAAGGGAGCGTGTCTTAAAAAAACGCGCTGCCCAAAGCCATTTATCAATGCGCATGGCATCCATGCTTGCTGGTTCATGCTGTTTTTGCATCTGTATCCTGTAATTTAATGTCAAGATAATCGACAAGTTCAGTGAGATGGTCGAGTGCAGGGTAAGGAAGTTCTGTTGCCGCTCTTGCAGGCTTTGCACTTGAGGGCTGTAGAATACTGAATAGTTGTGCGATGCCAAAGTCTTCTGCACCTTTGAGTACCGCAACGGTGTCATCCACAAAAACAGCCTGGGCTGGATTAAAGGGATGCAGTTGTTGCAGCTTTTGCCAAAATGCAACTTGCTCCTTGGCATGTCCCAGTTCCTCACTGCTGACCATTACTTCAAAATAGGGGCTTAACTCGATATTTTCAAGTTTAAGCTGTAGCCCCGCGCGGTCAGCATTGGTCAGTAACCAGCAGCGATAGCCCCGATTTTTGAGTTGTTGTAAAAGTTGATGACAGCCTATACGGGCACGAATTTTTTCCCGATGTTCGTATTGGAGTTGTAATACATCAACACCAACTTTCGCCGTCCAGTACGCCGAAGAATACCAAGATAGTGTATGCTTATGCTGTTGGTAGAACTGAAACAGGGTTTGTTGGCTCTGTTGCAGACTGCATTGATGGACCTGGGCATGTCGCTCTGGCAAACAATGATTCCAGATGAAATCGTCAAAGGCTAAATCAAGTAAAGTGCCATCCATATCAAAGAATATGATGGGTTGCTGCTGTAAATCTGAATATGACATAAGGTTGATCTATGTTTATTAAAACGCTTGCCCCACAGGACCAGTTGATTTCGCAACTTGTGCCAATCATGGCGCAGGCAAGTCAAATATTGCTGGAAGAATACCAAAGTTATTGTGCAGGTTGCGAGTTTAATATTCAGGAAAAAAGTGATGATTCACCTGTGACACAGGCTGACCTCAAGATAAACCGTTTTCTATTGAAGCACTTGGCGGAAATAACCCCAGATTTGCCTGTGTTGTCAGAAGAAAGTGATTATTCTGCCCGAGCTGCATGGCAACGTTGCTGGATGCTTGATCCTCTTGATGGAACCAAGGAGTTTATTCATGAACGTGATGAATTTACCATCAACCTGAGCCTGATTGAAAACAGTCAAACTACTTTCGCGATTATTGCGGTGCCGTGTGAACAGGTGATGTATATCGGTTATACCTCACGATAC
>Ga0224730_1008_pt1 | contig 20138 bp, 17 predicted proteins | sample IA12soil_GW_GH6A_FD_161644 | JGI IMG/M metagenome (GOLD analysis project Ga0224730, IMG submission 161644) | Enriched cells from agricultural soil in Iowa, United States - IA12soil_GW_GH6A(-) | ecosystem: Environmental > Terrestrial > Soil > Agricultural land | place: USA: Iowa | collected 2017-05-08
TTGGCTTTGTACAATTATTTAAGACTCAGTTAAAAGAACAGCAGAGGTTTTATATTGTGCATCAAGATGAAGATGATTTATTGTCCTTTGAGGGTTTTCATGAATTACATTCAAGTCATTGGAAAATAGAACAATATCACCGAGTGATTAAACAGGTTTGTCATATTGAAAAGTTTCAAGTAAGACGATCTAAACTGATTTTGAATCATATTTTTTTCAGCCTTGATGGCCTACGTCGAGATACAAAAGAACCAGTTTGAGGGGATCTTTGAAAATGTATATCATTGGCAGAAGAAATTATTTAGACCAATGATCAAAAACTTCATTGATGACTTTATTCTCGATAAAAATCATCTGCTACCACAGAGAGTCTATAAATAACAGTGCGTAAGTCCTATACGATTTGGTGTCTGGATTGTAGCGTTTTGTTTCGGTGAATAAATTTAAATGAGAAATAATGATGATAAAACATAGTGATAGTAAATATCGTCACCACATAAAGGAAGCTCTCTGATTGAACTTCCTTAAGCTAAATTTAATCTTGCTGTTCATCTCTTGATGAGTCCTCTAGTTTTAACTGGCGAGGATTCAATTCAGTTTGCAGGCGTAGGTAATTTAGGTCACGAATATTCTTTTGTGTTGCAACAACCCCAAACAGGCTTAGCAGGAATGACATAATATAAAAACCTTTTTCACTCATGGTGATGTCAGCATTCCATAGGCTGATCAATAACAGCACGATACAGACTGCCATGGATACCCAGCACAGACCATAGTAAATTGTGGTAACAGCAATTTCCTCCAATTGATCACGAATGGTTTTCTGCAATGAGGCGGCAGAAAATAAACCATAGAGTAAAATGACCAGATAGTAGCCTTTTCATGCAAGGGCATATTGGCATTCCATAGCCCAATCATGAATCCGACCGCCCCAGCAAGTAAAGCAACCCAGCTTGCCGCAATAAATGCGGAGGTTGGACGATTAATAAAATTATTCATACATATTATCCTGTTGTTTTATCTTTCTATTTGTCCCTGATTATTTATATCGGAGCACAAATCCAAGAACAAGTGTCCACAACCAAAACTGAACAATTTATGATGAAATGAGGGCGAATGGGTAAGTTGGCCCGTTTCTCTATGTCTTTTAAGCACCAGAATCTGTACACTATGCGCAATTTTTTAATGTTAATTGTGCGGTATATGTTGTATTCGCACAAACCTGAATTTTGAGATATTTCGCCCATGAAAGCATCACTCCGTTTAAGACTGGATCAACTTTGTGATCGTCATGAAGAGCTGACTGCATTACTCGCTGATGTAGAAGTGATTTCGGACAATAAACGTTTTCGTAAACTGTCCCGTGAACATAATGACTTAACTGAAATCACCGAGGTTTGGGGTAAATATCGTCAAGCTGAGGAAGATATTGAAACAGCTGAGATGATGAAATCTGATCCAGATTTCAAGGACATGGCAGAAGAAGAAATCAAGGCCAATAAAGAGCTTTTGGTGGAACTGGAAGATCAACTGAATGTGTTGATGATTCCAAAAGATCCGAATGATGCCAATGCGGCCTATCTGGAAATTCGTGCGGGAACAGGCGGTGATGAGGCTGCAATTTTTTCAGGTGACCTGTTCCGTATGTATAGCAAATATGCTGAGAATCAAGGCTGGCGTATCGAAGTGCTTTCTGAAAATGAAGGTGAGCATGGCGGTTATAAGGAAGTGATCTGCCGTGTCGATGGAGAGGGTGTCTATGGTCGCCTGAAATTTGAAAGTGGCGCACACCGTGTACAGCGTGTACCTGCAACCGAATCACAAGGTCGTGTGCATACCTCCGCATGCACGGTTGCCATTCTGCCAGAAGTTGATGTCGATACCACAGTGGAAATCAATCCTGCCGATTTACGTATTGATACCTACCGTGCATCGGGTGCGGGTGGTCAGCACATTAACAAAACCGATTCTGCGGTGCGTATTACTCACATTCCATCAGGTGTGGTGGTGGAATGTCAAGAAGAACGTTCCCAGCATAAGAACAAAGCCAAAGCGATGGCGTTGTTAGTATCACGTCTGGAAAATGCAAAACGTGCAGCGGCTGATGCGGCAACTTCTGAAATGCGTCGTGATCTGGTGGGTTCAGGTGACCGTTCTGAGCGTATCCGTACCTACAACTATCCACAAGGACGGATGACCGATCACCGTATTAACCTGACTTTATATAAGCTGGATGCAATTATGGAAGGCGATTTAACTGAATTGCTGGATAGCCTGCATCGTGAATATCAGGCAGATCAGTTGGCAATGCTGGCACAGGAAAATGGTGGCTAATGAATATTGCTCAGGCTTTAGAGATTAAAGGCGAAATTGATAGCTATGAGCGTCAGGAAGCTGCCTGGCTACTTGAGCATATTATAGGTGTCAGTATTTTAGAGCTTAAATTTAGGCTTGAGCAGGAATTGACAGAAATTCAGCAGCAAACTTATTTGGATGGGCTGGCCCGAATTGAACAGGGTGAGCCTTTGGCCTATGTCACAGGCTCACAACCATTCTGGACGCTGGATTTAAAAGTCACCCATGACACTTTGGTGCCACGTCCTGATACCGAAATTTTGGTGGAAACGGTTTTAAATCTTCCGCTTGCTCAAGATGCCAATATTGTTGATCTAGGCACAGGCACAGGCGCAATTGCATTGGCGCTTGCCAGTGAGCGTCCAAAGTGGCAAGTGATTGCAACTGATATTTATCAGCCAACGCTGGATGTTGCCAAAGAAAATGCCTTAAAGCATGGCTTAACTCAGGTTAAGTTTGCCTGCGGTGCTTGGTTTGAGGCTTTAGATCAACAAAGCTTTGATCTGATTGTCTCTAATCCACCGTATATTGATCCTGATGATCTCCACATGCAAAAGCTGAAATCTGAGCCTGAACGGGCGTTGATTGCAGCCAATCATGGTTTAGCGGATATTGAAACGATTATGCGTCAAGGCAAAGACTGGTTAAAACCACACGGCTGGATTGTGCTTGAACATGGTTATGATCAAGGTCAGGCGGTGTGTGACATCTTTGAGCAGTACGGTTTTAACCAAATCCAGACCATCAAGGATTATGGTGGCAATGATCGGGTGAGCTTGGGACAGAAGCTAGATTAAATAAGAATCGCCAAAAACGACATGTATTGTGCGATATTAAGATATTGCATTTGTGATCATAATAATTATGCTAAGTGCCGAACATTTATAATTTTTATGTAAACAGGAATATTCCAATGAAAATTCAGGGAAAACACTTTGTTATTACAGGTGGTGGTTCTGGTTTGGGAGCTGCAACCGCAGAATATTTGGTGGAAAAAGGCGCATCAGTTACGCTGGTTGATATGAATGTTGAGGCAGGCGAACAACAGGCACAGGCATTGGGTGAAAAGGCTGAGTTTGTAAAGCTGGATGTGACTGATGAACAGGCAGCGGAACAATTCTTTCAAGATGTCGTTGCCAAGCATGGCAGTTTACATGGCTTGGTCAATTGTGCAGGCATTGGCCCATCTGCAAAAGTCATTGGTAAAGAAAGTGTGCATGATTTGGCAATGTTCTCTAAAACCTTGCAGATTAATGTAACTGGTACATTTAACATGCTACGCTTTGCTGCCGATGCCATGAGTAAGAATACCGTCGAGGCAGGTGATGAAGACCGTGGCGTGATTGTCAACACGGCTTCGGTTGCGGCTTTTGATGGTCAGATTGGTCAGGCTGCCTATTCAGCTTCAAAAGGTGCGGTGGTTGCCATGACTTTACCAATTGCTCGTGAATTGGCACGCCATGCCATCCGTATTATGGTGATTGCACCTGGCATTATGGAAACACCAATGCTGAAAGGGTTGCCACAAAACGTGCAGGATGCTTTGGGACAAATGGTGCCTTATCCATCACGTTTGGGTCGTCCTGAAGAGTTTGCGCGTTTAGTTGCACACATTGCTGAAAATTCATATCTGAATGGTGAAGTGATTCGTCTGGATGGTGGCATCCGTATGGCGGCTAAATAAGGCCTGAAATTGCGAAAATAGAAAAGCGATGGAATAAACCATCGCTAGTTGATGCACCATATCAATTTGATCGAAACAGGCAACTTGTAAGGCAAAATAACCACTTTGCTCAACCAGTTGCCTTGTCTTGGTACTTTTATCCAGTACAACCGTAACTTTGGCAGGTGTTATTTCCAGTGCACAGGCCCATGCCGCTGCCGTTACATCCTTATCTTCGCCGTGCTGGGCAGAAACGAGTACAGTGGGGCCATGATTTAGCAATCGATAGGCTTTCGGAAGTTCAACGGGTATGATTTCTGGGGCACTCAAATGGTTAAGCTATTCTATTTGTCAAAATAAAATTTATTACTTTCCTCAAAACATACATCCACTTAAAATCAGCAACATGATTGAGCTATACAGAAGCAAGCCACGTGTCACAACATCCAGAAAATGAATTTGAACTCAGTAATGATGAAATGCATCTCTACAGTCGACAAATTTTATTAGAGGGTTGGGATATCGAGGCGCAAGAAAAACTCAAGCTTGCCAATGTGCTGATGATTGGCGCTGGTGGAATCGGCTGTACCAGTGCGGAACTGCTGGCGCGGGCAGGTGTGGGTAAAATTACCATTATTGATGCGGATACCATCGAAATCAGCAATTTGCAAAGACAGATCGCATTTACTTCAAATGATTTAGGTCATTATAAGGCAGAAGTCTTAGCCAAACATCTTCAAAAAATTAATCCTCATATACAGGTGAACTATCAAAATAGTCGTTTTGATGAAAGTAATGCTGATGAATTGGTACGGCACCAAGATGTCGTTTTAGATGGTTGTGATAACTTTAGTACCCGATATTTAGTTAATGCGCTGTGCAAAAAACATCAAGTTCCCTTGATTAGTGCTTCGGCCATTGGCTTTGAGGGACAATTATTTATGGTTGAATCAGATTCAGCATGTTATGAGTGCCTGTTCCCAAAAGAGCAACATGCCAATGAAAATCTACGCTGTGCAGACTCTGGTGTTTTGGCAACAACACCTGTCACAATTGCAGCATTACAGGCTCATCACGCATTACTGTTTTTAGGGCTTGGTTTAACGCCACTCAGGCAAAAATTATTACTTTGGAATGGTTTAAACCTTTCCCAACGCATTTTACAGTTTGAAAAAGATGAAAATTGTCCGATTTGTCAGGCAACTTGATCAGTAAATTAAGCAAAATTTGCTAAACTAACGCCATCTATGAGGCACTGAAAGATTATGAAAAGAAATATTTTATTTGATGGACTGCGTTCCATTGGGCGTATAGGTGAAACTGTGATTGTTGCGGCACAGGCAGGTGTCAAATATGCAACAGAAAAACCAAGCAATGCTAAATTGATGCGTGAAACTTTTGAATCATTGGGTTCAACTTACATTAAGCTAGGACAATTTATTGCCAGTACCCCATCTTTATTTCCTCGTGAATATGTTGAGGAATTTCAAGGCTGCCTGGACCAGACTCCGACTTTGCCTTTCAGTTATATTCAGGGCGTATTGAATGAGGAGTTTGAGGGCAGGAACCTCAATGAAATTTTTAGTTTTATTGATGAAAAGCCGCTTGCTTCGGCATCAATCGCGCAGGTGCATGCCGCAAAATTGGTTACAGGCGAAGATGTGGTAATTAAAGTCCAAAAGCCTGGTGTGGAAACCATTCTATATACCGATTTAAATGTGGTGCATTGGGCAACCAAGCTGCTGGAACGTGCTGTACCTAAAATCAAGTTCGCATCACTTTCCGAGATTGTTGATGAAATCAAGGTCCGTATGGTACGGGAAGTGGACTTTATTGAAGAGGCGCAAAATCTGGATGATTTCATTCAATATCTGAATGTTTCGGGTAATCAGGCTGCCACAGCACCAAAGGTTTACCATCAGTTTTCGACTCGCCGTGTGTTAACCATGCAACGTCTTTATGGTGTGTCATTAACTGACTTTGATGTGGTAAAAAAATACGCAAAAGACCCAACCCAAGTGCTGATTACCGCGATGAATACATGGTTTGGAAGTTTAATGCTGTGCAAGAGCTTTCATGCCGATTTACATGCTGGAAACCTGATGTTGCTTGAAGATGGCCGCATTGGCTTTATTGACTTCGGTATTGTAGGTCAGTTAAACCCAGAGGTCTGGAGTGCATGTATGGCATTTATGGACGCGCTACAACATACCAACTATACGGCAATGGCTGAAAACATGCTGAAAATGGGCATGACTCATCAAAAAATTGACACTCAGGTACTTGCAGATGACTTGGAGCGTCTGTTTAGTGGTGTGCTCTTGGCCGATCCTCAGGAAATTCTAAGCTCTAATCCAGCAGACCTTAATGACATCATGATGGATATGATTGGCGTAGGTGAGCGTCACGGTATCAAGTTTCCGCGTGACTTCGCCTTGTTATTCAAGCAAATGTTATATTTTGATCGTTTCATGCGTGTTCTCGCACCATATACCGATATTTATGCTGACCAGCGTTTGAAAATGGTTCACAATATTGAATCTGCTTCATTGTTAAAGCATTAATCTTATTTATCGGTTTATTAAGGTCATTATGGATGCCATTATTATTGAGGGACTAAAGGTCGATACCGTAATCGGTTGTTTCAACTGGGAGCGTCAGATCATCCAACCTTTAATGCTGGATTTAACCATTCATAATGACCTGACTCAGGCTGCATGTTCAGATGAGTTGGACGATACACTCAACTACGCCCAAATCTGTGAGCTTGCGGCACAAGTGATTCAGCAAGCCAAACCCAAACTCATTGAGCACGCTGCTCAACTTGTATTGAACTGTCTATTTTCTACATTTCCATCAATTGAATCGATCAGCATTACCATTCGTAAACCCGCCATTATTGCCCAAGCCAATGCAGTAGGAATTCGCCTTGAACGCAACAGAAACGATTTTTGCGCTCGCACTGGCCAGTAATGTTCAGCAGCAGCAAAATTTCACTTTTGCCTATGCTCAACTTGCAGAACTGGGGCATGTGGAATTTTCACCGATTTACCAGATTCCATGTCGGGATGGAATTGGGGCAGATTACTGGAATTCAGCCTGCCTATTACGAAGCACTTTATCGGTTGATGACATTATCGAGACTTTAAAACGATTAGAGACACAGTCGGGACGTGTTCGCCCATCGCATCATATTAGTCTGGATATTGATGTGATTGCATGGGGCGCAAACTTAACAAATATGCAATTCAATCCAAAAAAGTTACCATTGGCCCTGGATGTCAAAATTCCACTCTATGATTTATGGCAGCAAGCTGATTTAATTTATGATCAACAGATTCATTACCCTGTCATTACAATGTAATGTTTTGCTGTAAATAAATTGATAATAATAGGAATAGTTGTATGAAAATTATTTTACCATTTTCTATTTTGACGTTTTTGCTTTCTGGTTGTGCCGCCATGAGCGTTGAACAATGTAAAACTGCAAACTGGTTAAATGTCGGCGAAAAAGATGGTGCGGCTGGGCGCGAATCACGTTTGGACCAGTATTATTCCTCTTGTCAAAAAGCCAATATTATTCCAAATCAAAGCCTATATGAAAAAGGTTATCAGAAAGGTTTGAGCTATTATTGCCGACCTGAAACCATTTTCAATGAGGCATTAGAGGGGCGTGGTGATTTTCGGGTTTGTCCTTTGGAAAAGCGTGAGTCTCTACGAAGGTATTATCAGGTTGCCAATAATTATTATCAGGCGAATTCAGAATTTAACCGTTCACAAAGTGATTTAAACTACTATCTCAAAGAATTGGAACGTAAAGATTTATCGGTAAAAGATCGGGATGATTACAAAAAACGGCTTTATGATTTACGCTTAAACAGTAGTGCTGTGCAATCTCGTTATCAGAATGCGGTTAGGAATCTGGAACGATTTAAGGCAGAGCATGGATTACGTTAAGCGTTGATATAAGCGGGAGTCATTCGATATGACTCCCTTAATTTCTTAAAGATAATAACTGGTTTTTGTCATCAATTTTGAAATTGCAGTCATGGTGATTTTGACTGGCACGGGTAAGTCCACGCCGCCAGCCTGTAAGGCGGTATCACGATGATGCAGCTCATCTTCATTCATTTGCTCTAATATTTTGCGTGAACGTTCATCATGTTCGGGCAGTTGTTGCAAATGTTGCTGTAAATGCTGGCTGACTTGACGTTCCGTTTCAGCGACAAAGCCGAGACTGTATTTGTCCCCAGCAATGCCTGCAATGGCACCCATACCATAGGAGAGACCGTACCAGATTGGATTGAGTACACTGGTGTGGCTGTCTAGTTCTTTCAAACGATCTTCACACCATGCCAAATGATCCTGTTCCTCAATCGCCGCTTGCTGCATTTCCTGACGTACATGGGGGAGTTTTGCTGTCAGTGCCTGACCATGATAAAGCGCCTGAGCACAAACTTCACCACTATGATTGACACGCATTAAACCTGCGACATGACGGGCATCACTGACACATAACTGTGATGGTTCATCGGTAGCAGGGTTTGTACGTTGGGAGCTTGTCGCACCTGGAACCAAACTACGCAGTGCCTGGTCAAATGAGTTGATCAGTTTATCGAGACCTGTGTAATGACGCATAGATTAATCCTCTAAAGTATTCGACGTATCTGCCAGCAAGGGTTTAAGTCGTTTTAATAACCAGAATGAAAAAATCGCACTTAAAATGGCGGTGATGATAAACAAGATTTTAATATCAATTTTTAAAATGCTTAAGATTAAAATTGAGAAAATTGCAGAGGACACCATGAACACCGCATTTAAAATATTATTCGCCGCCACCACACGGGCACGATGGGAACGTGGTGAATAGGCTTGCATCATGGCATAGAGTGGGACGATATAAAACCCGCCGCTAATTCCCAGTAAGGTTACGGCAAGCATGACATGGTAATACACCATACCACCTGTAAACATATCTTTTAATGAAAGCAGTTCGCCTGTGCGTTCAGGCACAAAAGCAAGGCTTGCAGCCAGATAAACCGCAAATAAGGTTAAGCCAATCGCGCCATAAGGCACCATCTTAATATTAATTTCACGCCCACCAATCTTTCGGCATAGTAGTGAACCTACACCAATGCCGATGGAGAAAAAGGTAAGTAATAAGCTAACCACATTTTCTGAAGCGTGGAGATTTTGTTGGCTAAGCTGGGGAATCTGGGTGAGATAAGTCGCCCCATAAAACCAGTACCATGAATTGCCAAGCAGAATCATAAAAATCACAGGGATGCCTTTGACATATTTCAAGGTTTGGAAGCTGGTTCGAAAAAAGTTCCAGTCAATTTTAAGGTCAGGCTCGGCCACTTTTTGCGGCAGAATAAAACGGCTGGATAAATAGCCTAAGCAGGCAATAGTTACCACTGTGATGCTAATCCACAGCAAATTACCCTCAGATGAGGCAATCACCGCACCGCCCAGAATCATACCGACCAAAATGGCGATAGATGTACCCGACTGGAACAATGCATTTCCCGACATCAATTCCTGTGGTTTAAGGATTTCAGGCAGAATGGCGTACTTGATTGGCCCAAAACAGGTGGAATGTGTTCCCATCAGGAATAAGGCAAATAACAGTAGCCATAAATTACCCAGTAAGAAACCTGCGCTCCCAATCAGCATAATCACGATCTCAAGAATCTTGATAAAGCGGATTAGTTGAGAACGCTCGTATTTATCGGCAATCTGTCCTGCGGTGGCGGAGAAGAGAAAGTAGGGCAATATAAACAGTAAAGCGGCTAAATTGTTGAGTGTGCTGATGGGTGCAGACTGTTGTTGAATCCAGCCATAGGTAATCACCAGAAGGAGCGCCTGCTTATAAACATTGTCGTTGAGCGCACCAAAAAATTGAGTGAAAAACATCGGTGCAAACCGACGAGATGTCATTAAGCGGTCATCTTGTTTCATCATGTGTTCACTTCATTGTGTTTTATAAAAAAATGTGACGAACTGTAAAAATGCACTAAAATGCATGTATGATATTTTTTAATGTTTGATTGGATGAAAATCAAAGATTTGAATAAATTTTTATCCACAAAAAACGACACATTAAAAAATAAGTTTAGAGTTCTACATGCCATCTCAAGCAAAGTTTAAACCGTCTGCACTGAGTCATTCTATGCATTTAATTTTTAAAATGCAGGGCTTTCCTAAACTTATTTGTGGTGGGTTTCTGATTAGTTCTTGTATATCAGTTGCTTGTGCACAGGAAAAAATCACGGAGCTGGCTAAAAATGAAGCGCTGGAATCCTCAACTACACAGCTTGAAGCAAAAACAGTTGCTGAAACCATATCACCTCAACCGCAACTGGACAGTGAACTTCAGACCGTTTCGGTACCACAACAAGACAGTTTGGCTGCGTTAAAACAGCAGGAACAGGCCGCAAACCAGATTGAAGAATTAAAACCGATCCAACTGCAAGACAATCTGGAAGATTTGCCCAGCATGACGATTGATCAGGGCATGGCAGATGAAATTTTCCGTGTAGCTGAAGAGGCGAAAAAAGAAGCCCAGAATTCCCGTGACAATGCGGCAAAAACGCCTGCTGTGCTGGTCAATGATGTTTCACAAACTGAGCTCACGGAAGTCACCAAGGCCCCTGTCAACATTGACAAACTGATGCAGGACATCCAGACCGACAGTAAAATTGTGGTTGAGGCCAATGAAGCAGGACGAACCCTGCCTGAGTTCCAGCCCCAGCCTGAATCATCACAGGAAAAAGTCGGATTTTTTAGAAAGATATGGAATCGGTTCCATCCTGAAAACCTGCTTAATGCCGAAAAAACTCCACGTATCACTGCTGATGTGACGGGTGCACCTCCCGTACTTGCCACCAATATCAAGGCCAAACTATCCAGCTTTACTCAAGAGGCTTTTGAAGACTTCAATCTGGCTTTACCCCAGTTAAGGGCCTTAACCAATCAAGCTGCACAGGCGGTTGGTTATTATAATGCGGTATATAAATTTGAACGGTTGAGTGACAGCAGGGTCAGAGTGATTGTCACACCCAATGAGCCTATCCTGATTAAAGAGCAAAATATTGAATTTTCGGGGGCTGGTGAAAGATTACCTCAACTACAAGTGATTCGTTTAATTCCAGAACAGGATGAGGGTGATATCTTTAATCATGGCAAATACGAAGAAACCAAAACAAAAATTGTCAGTGCAGCCAATGATAACGGTTTCTTTGATGCCTACTGGCGTTTGCATGATGTCAAGATTACGCAGCCTGATAAAACAGCAGAGATCAACCTGAAATATGAGACGGGTGAGCGTTATAAGCTGAAAAAAGTCGAATACCGTATGAGTGACCCAAGCAAGCCACTGCCGCTTACCCAAAAAGTGCTTGATAGTTTGGCACCGTGGAAAGAGGGTAATGACTACGCATTTTGGCGTGTCAATGTCTTAGCAAATAACCTGACCAATACCCGTTATTTCAATTACACCCTTGTTGACACCATCAAGCCAGACCCGATTCAACCTCCTTTGGAATTGGCGCCTGACTTACAGGCATTGGTAGACCAGCAGAAACTTCAGCAGTCACAGTTGATGAATAGTCAGCAAAAGGCTGATCTGGCACGTCAGAAAGTTACCTCTGCACAGGAAGTCACACAAAATGTGGTCGATGAGACCGTATTCTCTGGTGGCGAGTCTGCACAGGCCTATTCAGTTGCCCGCACAGCACCACGTTCACATGACCATGATGATGAAGATGAGGAACGCCACAAGCTTGAAGAGCAAACCCGAATCGAGAAAAAAATTCCAATCGTGGTGACATTGAATGCCGATAAATTAAATAGTCTGGAAACGGGTGTCGGTTATGGAACTGATACAGGTGCGCGTATTCGTAGCCAGTATCGTCGTGCCATTGTCAATAAATATGGACATTCTTTTGATGCCAACATTGAATTGTCGCAGATTCGTCAGTCCATTGATGGACGCTATAGTATTCCCTACAAGCATCCACTTAATGACTATTTTAACCTTGTCGGTGGTTATGAACGTGAAGAGCGTGATGATATTGGTCCAGGTGTGAACCTGCTGGTGGAGTCAGCAGTCATGGGGGGCGAACGGGTGATTAAAAATCCGTTGGGTGACTGGCAAAATACCTTTGGCTTACGTTACCGTCTGGATCGCTTAACCAAAAAAGGCGATATTGATGTCAATGAACTTCCTGACGCGTTTAAGGTTTCAGGAATCGACTCCGAACAGGAATCCTTGCTGCTCAGTTATGAAGCGTCAAAAACCAATGCCAATTCACGTTTAAACCCAACCAAAGGCTTTAAACAGATTTACAAGGTTGAGCTGGGTACAGAATCATTATTGACAGATGCCAACATGGCCATCCTGACGGGAGGCTGGCGTTTTATCTATTCAATGGGTGAAAATGACAACCACCAGTTTGTGGGGCGTGGCGACACCAGCTATATCTTTACCGACAACTTCAACAAGGTTCCTTATAATTTACGTTTCTTCACAGGTGGGGATCAGTCGTTACGCGGTTTTGACTACAAGAGCCTATCACCAGAAGAAGATGGCTATAAAATTGGTGGACAGGCCTTAGCCTTGGGATCACTTGAGTATAACTATCAATTTAAAGATGGCTGGCGTGCAGCGATATTTTCTGATTTTGGTAATGCCTATGATAAGCAGTTTAGCAATCCAACCGAGTACAGTATTGGTGTGGGCATACGCTGGAGATCACCGATTGGGCCGATTCGCCTAGATGTTGCTTCAGGTATCTCGAATGACAACAACCCAATCCGACTCCATTTCTTTATTGGTCCACAGCTTTAATAACTTTTTAAAAAACCTTTAAAAGGTCAAACAATTCAGGTTGATTATGACGGAAGCACAACAGCAGTTACCTCCAACAAGACCAAGACGGCAACGGCGCATTCTTCGAAGCATTGCGCTGATTGTGCTGATCATTCTTTTATTGCTGGTCAGCTCGTTAATGGTGATGATGTCTACGGACAAGGGAAGCCTTTTCCTACTGGATCGTGTGCTGCAAAGCCAGAAAGTCATTAAATATGAATATGAGGGTGGGAACCTGCTTTCAGGGATCATCCTGAAAAATGTATTGCTGCAAGTCAAGGCTGTGGATGTGTCGCTGGATCGGGTCGATGTGTCTTTAGGCTGGCGTGCCCTGTTAAACAAGGAACTGCACTTAAGCCATGCCGATGTACGTAACTTAAGGATTGTGAATAAAAAACCGCCATCAGGTAAACCATTTTCCTTTGATGCGATTAAATTGCCTTTTGTATTAAGGGTAGATGAGGCAACTATAGACCATCTTCAAATCAAGACCAGCACCTCGAAGACCGACTTTAGTGATATTTATTTAAAGGATGCCTTATGGTCGGGAACAAAGCTTAAGTTCGAAGACTCCCGCATGGATATGGGTTATCTGGCGCTCCAGCATGCAACAGGTGAAATGGATTTTATCGGTAAATACCCATTGAATCTCAAAACTGACCTGATAATTCCCTCATTAAAAAGTCTGGATATCCAGATTATCAAGGTTGTCGCCAGAGGAACACTTGATACCTTAAAGGCAGGAGTTGCAACCCGTACCCCTGATCTACTCACAGGTTGGGTTGTGGTTCATCCTGTACGTGACCATGTACCAATGAACGGCGAATTGTTCTTTAAAAATTATCATTTACCCTTGCTAAAAGAACAGAAATTATTTGCAAAAGATGGCGTGGCGCGGTTTAACGGTGACATTCAAAAGTTACTTCTGACACTGGATACCGACCTGAAAGGTGAACAGATTCCTGAGGGGAAATATAATGCCCTGATGGATACTGACTTGAAAAATCAGCTCAATATCAATGATTTTAATGGTCAGTTGATGGGTGGTAGGGTTGGTCTTAAGGGTGTGGTGAATTGGCATAATCATGTGTCATGGGATGTTAAGGGGCGTTTGGAAAAATTAAACCCGAAAGATAAAACTTTGCCGCAAGTGGCTCAGGATTTCTTGCCGCCTAATCTGGACGCAAACCTAAGTTCATCAGGTTCAATGGAAAAAGGGCTGTCCTTAAAAGCCAACCTTGACTTCGATAAATATGAAAGCTGGGCCATCAAACTAAATCAGGCTGAGGCAAAAGATCACAAAGCCCAACCAATGTTGTTAAATGTTGCATGGCAAGGAATTGATCGGGCTGTACCTTATATTGGCTGGTTGAGTAGTGCCGAAGGGCATACCGATGTTACGCTGAAAGAGGGACAACAGGATATCTATGTGTCAACCAAGGTACGTCCGCATGAGAAAACACTGTTACCAACAGGACAGTATAATGCACGCTTTGATGTAAAAGGTGATCTTTTAGATGTGGAACGTTTCCATTATCAGGCTGAAAAAGGCAGCCTAACAGGTCAGGCCAAGGTGAAACTGCCAAATGAAAAGCAGCAGCTTGCATGGCAGGCACAGCTACAGGCACAAAATTTTAATCCGCAGACAGTGGTTGCAACAGCACCTGTTAATCTACTTAACGGTCAGATTAAAGCGACTGGTTTTGCCAAACCCAACCAGCAGATCATTCAATTTGACCAGATTGATCTCAAGGGACAACTGGCCCAGGCAGGTAAAACTGAAACGGTTGCCTTAAAAGGAAAAAGTACAGCGGCTCTTATCTTCCATGATCAAAAAGCGGGTGGCGGCTTTAAAAGTTTTGCCGTGAATTATGATGGATCACTCAATGCCTTAAATCAGGGCAATGGCTTATTAAAAATCAATATTGCGGGTACACCTGAATACATTAAGATCAATCAGCTAAAACATGATGGTGTGGCGGGTAAAGTTTATGCCACTGGTGCAGTCAATCTTAAAGATAAATTGGGTTGGGATCTGGATGCCTCACTGGTACGTTTTAAACCCCAATATTTCGTTTCCAGTGTTAAGGGTGAAGTGTCTGGTCACGTAAAAACACAGGGTGTCTGGTCTGAACAGCTAAAACGTATTGATATCCGTCAACTGAATGCCGCTGGTTTTATTAATAATAAGCCAATCAGGGGACGCGGCAACCTGACGCTCTTGCTGGATTCCAACCAGAAAGGCTTTTTGCCACAACAGTTTGAAGCCAATGATTTATATTTTTCCTATGCACAAAATCAGTTACAGGCAACGGGTAATGCCCAAAGCCTGAAAATCAAGCTCAATGCACCTGCACTCTATGAACTATATCCAGGTCTGAAAGGCCGTGCCTATGGCAGCCTGAATGTGCAGTCCCAGCCACGCTTAAAGGCAATCGCAAATATTGCCGTGGATAATTTTGCATTCAAGGATGTGGCAAGTGTTAGATCGTTGCGTATTCAGGGTGAATTGCCAACATCAGAAACCACCCCAACGTTATTGGCTGCAAAAATTGACCATTTACGCAGTGGCAATCGTGAAATCGAGAATGCTACGGTCAATCTGGCTGGAACACGTAAGGCGCATGTATTAAAAGTTGAAAGCAAAAATCGACAATCCAATTTTTATCTACAGCTTGCAGGCGGCTTTAACTCAAACAATGAATGGCTGGGGCAACTGCAAAAAGGAAACTTTGCTTCGCCACGTATCAATCTTGTGCAAAATCAAAATGCGGCGATTGTGTATTCAACCCGATTATCCGAACTGTATGTTGGGCAGCATTGCTGGCAGAGTGCACACAGCCAGTTATGTCTGGATCAGCCTGCACGTATTAGTCAGGCCAAGGGTAATGTCTCTGTCATTACCAAAAATATCGACTTAAATGACTTTACTGCTTTTATGCCAGAAGGATTGGCGGTTACGGGTCAATTGAATGGTTATGCCAAGGCCTCATGGGTTAAGGGTAACCGTCCAAAAATTGATGCCAGCCTGGTGACACGCAAGGGTGAGATTGGCTTGGCTGCGGATGATCCGCAATACCCAGCCACCACCATGAATTATGATGAATTAAGCTTGATTGCCAAAAGTGTCAGCGATGGATTGTTGTTCCGTGTAGACATGAAAACCCCAGATATTGGAACGGGTTATGCGAATGTGATTGTCAATCCTTTTCAGGATAATATGCCAATGCGTGGCGAAGTAGCTTTTGATGATGTTCAGTTAAAAGTTTTTAAACCATTTATTAAGGATGTCCGTTCAATGGCGGGCACGCTTGCACTTGCTGGTAAGGTGAATGGGACTTTAACTCAACCTCAATTCACAGGTGAAATGCGTCTGAAAAATGGTGCCATCAGCATGATGTCATTGCCCGTCAATCTCACCAATATCCAGTTGTATTCCTCAATCCGTCAGGATTCAGCCAGTATTGATGGTGCGTTTAACAGTGGGCAAGGTGTGGGTCGCTTAAAGGGTAGCTTTGACTGGAAAGAAGAACCACATCTGGCATTGACCTTAAAAGGTGACAACCTGTTGATTCGTCAGGCACCAATGATCACTGCAATTGTCCAGCCTGATTTAAGCCTTGATGTTTATCCATTTGATCAGCGCTTAAGCTTGAAAGGGTCAATTGATGTCCCTCGCGCGCGCATTTCAATGCCAGAAACCACCGCAACCGTGATTAACGTTTCACCTGATGTACGTGTGGTGCATCAAGGACAAGATCTACTCGCTACTTTAAAAGCAGCGAAACCATGGGATATACGAGCTGATATGACGGTAAATCTAGGTAATCAAGTTATTTTCCAAGGCTTTGAAAGTAATATCCCATTGGTCGGACGTCTACATCTGTCACAACGTGGTTTAGAAACAGCCATGCGAGCAAATGGTGCAATAGGTGTAAGCCAGAAAGTGAAGATCGAAGCTTATGGTCAGAGTCTCGACTTGAATCGTGCAATTGCTCGTTTTAATGGACCTCTAGCAAACCCAACCTTAGATATTGATGCAAATAAACCTGTACAAGGAAGCATGGTCGGCGTGCGTGTTACGGGTACTGCGACCGTGCCTAATGTTCAAGTGTACAATGATGCTGGTCTGTCTGAGCAAGAAGCACTCAATGCATTATTAACAGGACGTATTAATGAAGGTGGTAGCGGTTTAAGTAACACTGAAGGATTCAAATCTGATGTTAATAATACAATCGCTGCCGCTGGGATCAGCATGGGCTTAGGTGGAACTAGGGCTTTAACCAATCAAATTGGGCGAACTTTTGGCTTAAGTGGATTGGCATTAGATGCTCAAGGAACTGGCGACGATACCCAAGTGAGTTTAACGGGTTATATTACGCCAGACTTATTTATTCGCTATGGTATTGGTGTATTTACACCTGTCAATAAATTGACTTTGCGATATCAAATGAATCGTCGACTTTATTTGGAAGCAAGTCAGTCCCTAGAACGAGCTATCGACTTATTCTACAACTGGCGCTTCTAGATAAACATTATAAAACCTGCCTTGTTTAGATAAGGCAGGTTTTTTTATAGTACTTTTACAATATAAATGTGATATTATTATATATAAGTAATTGAAAAATATAGATAAATGACATTTTTTGGAGAAAGGGGATGAAATGTGTCACTTTTAGTCAGCTTTTGGCAATCGTTAGTATTGGTTTGATGAGTAGTTCATTTCAACTTAATGCGAAAGAATACTACAAATGGGTAGATGCGAAGGGTGTAACTACATATTCAGCGACACCGCCACCCACTAAGAAACAAGAGCCTCAACTTGATACATCCAAACAAAATATGATGGTTGGAAACACAGCCAATCATGCTGTACCAACCCAAGTTCAGGCTCAATTGGTTAAAGAAACAAAAACAGCAGCAGTTGCAACAACACCTCAAACTAAAAATGTAGCACTTGCAGCAAAAACAGATGTTTTAATTCCGATCAAGAATTGTAATGGGGTTCGTTGTTGGGACACTAAAGGTAAGGCTTACAATCTAGTACAAGGCAATACATATCTCTCTTCGACTGGTGGCAAATGTCTCAAAACATCAAACAACATGTCGTGTACAAAATGATATGTAATTTTTTAGCGATAGCTGATGTTTTTAAATGCATCTTTTTTGCAAAATGCTAGAGTTTGAGTATGATGTCTACATCTAATTAGCTGCAGTATGAAGATGAAAAAGGTTGTATTGATTGCACTCGGTTTGATTTTGATGGGTTGTGGTAAGAAAGAGCCTTTAACACCTGAACAACAGTGGCATGGCTATTGCGTAAGTATTGGCAATGCAGCTCGTTCTATTGCACTAGATCGTCAGAATGGAATTGAAGAAAAGCAAGCAAAAGAACATGCGAGCAAGATTGAAGATGAGATGACGAGTAAATTTATTTTCGAAATTATTGAAACGGTTTACAGACTTCCAGTAGATCAGTTGAAGTCTGATCCTGATACGATCCGTGAAGATTTAAAGAAGAAATTTACGAATCAATGTTTGGTAACACCACATGATAAGTTACCGAACTATAAATCATTTTAATTTGACCATTGAAAAGACAACAAGAGTTGTCTTTTTTTATGTACCTAATTCGTTGTTTTATTAGGCTTTGATCTAAGACCAAAGCGGTATTCAAAAGTGACAAACATTTCGCTATAAAATAATGGGCATCACGTAGAAATACGGTAGTTCCATTAACTTTTAAGTCGAAGTCTAGTAAAATTTTGCTGTCCATATTACTTGTAGAGCTTGAAAAAAGCTGGAACTTACAAGTAATTTTTTAAAAAAGAGGAATAACACTGTGCTAGAAGCTTACCGCCAACACGTTGAAGAACGTGCCGCACTCGGAGTCCCACCGAAGCCGCTTGATGATGCTCAAACTGCTGAACTTGTAACTTTATTAAAAAATCCACCAGCAGGCGAAGAAGCATATTTAGTAGATTTGCTTGAAAATCGTGTTCCAGCGGGTGTTGACCAAGCTGCATACGTTAAAGCTGCTTTCTTATCTGCGGTTGCGAAAGGTGAAGCGACTTCTCCACTTGTAACTAAAGAACGCGCAGTTTACTTACTAGGCACGATGCTTGGTGGTTACAACGTAGCTCCTCTTGTTGATCTTTTAGATAATGCTGAGCTTGCTGAATTAGCAGCTGAAGCATTGAAAAAAACACTTCTTGTATTTGATGCATTCCATGATGTAGCAGACAAAGCTAAAGCAGGTAATGTTGCTGCTAAAGCTGTATTGCAATCTTGGGCTGAAGCAGAATGGTTCACAAGCCGTCCTGACGTTCCAGAAGAAATCAAAATCACTGTGTTCAAAGTAACAGGTGAGACGAATACTGATGACTTGTCTCCAGCTCAAGACGCTTGGAGCCGTCCAGATATCCCATTACACGCAAATGCAATGTTGAAAAACGAGCGTGACGGTATCTACCCTGAAAAACCAGGTGAAGTTGGTCCATTAAGCCAAATCAAAGAATTGATCGCGAAAGGCAATCAAGTTGCTTACGTGGGTGACGTTGTTGGTACGGGTTCAAGCCGTAAATCTGCAACTAACTCTGTACTTTGGTTCTTCGGTAACGAACTTCCACACATTCCAAATAAAAAAGATGGTGGTGTGTGCTTAGGTTCTAAGATCGCTCCAATTTTCTTCAATACAATGGAAGATGCAGGTGCATTACCTGTTGAAATCGACGTTGCGAACATGAACATGGGCGACGAAGTTGTATTGAAAATTGATCATGCTGCTGCAAAAGTTACTGCATTCAAAGACGGTGCACAAATTGCAGAAGCTGAGCTTAAAACGCCTGTACTATTAGACGAAGTACGCGCTGGTGGTCGTATTAACCTGATTATAGGTCGTGGTTTAACTGCCAAAGCGCGTGAAGAATTAGGTCTTGAGCCTTCTACTTTATTCCGTACTCCAGTACAACCTGCTGACACTGGTAAAGGCTTTACACAAGCTCAGAAGATGGTAGGTCGCGCATGTGGTCTTCCTGAAGGTCAAGGTGTTCGTCCAGGTACTTACTGCGAACCTAAGATGACGACTGTTGGTTCTCAAGATACAACTGGTCCTATGACTCGTGACGAGTTAAAAGACTTGGCGTGCTTGGGCTTCTCAGCTGACTTGGTAATGCAGTCTTTCTGTCACACTGCTGCGTATCCAAAACCAGTTGACGTAACAACTCACCATACATTACCAGACTTCAT
>Ga0224730_1009_pt1 | contig 17203 bp, 19 predicted proteins | sample IA12soil_GW_GH6A_FD_161644 | JGI IMG/M metagenome (GOLD analysis project Ga0224730, IMG submission 161644) | Enriched cells from agricultural soil in Iowa, United States - IA12soil_GW_GH6A(-) | ecosystem: Environmental > Terrestrial > Soil > Agricultural land | place: USA: Iowa | collected 2017-05-08
GATCCGTGTCAGGTAGACTAATGACCGCTCGTGACGAAATCAGCCGTTCGACCGTGGCCAAGTGGCCTCCATTCCGCTCATGTCGTTCCTCGCCGATTCCGATGTTCGATCGCCGGTTGGTCTTAGCGACGATATCCTCCAGCGACACAGCCGCGCGCGGTCGCGGCCCGCTGCGGTGATCGTCGGGCCATAAAGCTTCACAAGCTGACCGTCCCGCCATCAAGCAACTGCGAACCAACCCTTGGATTTTAGCGTATCAAACGCGATAGCAACCTGGCGCTCGGTGAACACTTTCTTGCGGTCATTCCACCCGCGTACTCCGGCAAGAGCCTTCTCTGCAGTATCAGCCCCTTCACGGGTAACCAGCCAATGAACTGTCGCAAGCAGTTCCAACCCATACGGCGTCTCAAAGCCGTCAACCAGATCAGCCACCTTGTTGAAATGGGCATGAGTTGCCTCTTCGTGCGCTAGAGACACCTCTGCCTCCAGAATGGCGCCAGGCACAATTGTGAGTTCCTTATCCGGCTGATCGCCGCCATCCTGATAACCCGCAACGAAATGTCCCTCGACCTTATTAAGGACATGGGAAAGGTTGGTGGCATAGGGACCATAATGATGCTTGATGTAGTTCAGCCGGAGCGGCTGGCCGGCTTCCTGCATAAAATACATCAGCTTCTGAACCTCGATCAGCGTCACGAACGGGTCCATCAGCCCTTGCAAATAGCGGTTCATGAGAACGACGAGCGCGGCCCGGCCCGGCGTCATGTTGGGTACGTCGCGCGACTTGATAACGTCAGGTGCGCCCTTGGGTTGATAGATCAACACATGAAGGTTTGGCAGATCGCGGAGCGCAGCCTCGATGCGCGGGCGAACATCGCCCCAGTCAAGGCCACCTAGGCCAGCCCCAAGCGGCGGAATAGCAATCGATTTGATACCTCGCTCACTGATTTCATGCGCCAACGCGACCAGCCCGCTCTCGATGTCCTCGATACGGCTCTTGCCCTTCCAATGCCTCTTGGTCGGGAAGTTGATAATGTAGCGCGGGTTTGTGAACGAGCCGGAGTCAAAAACAAACATCTTGCCAGGCTGCACCTCGCCATCCTCGCACGCGCGCGCATAGGCGTGGAAATTGGCCGGAAACGCCTTTTTGAATTGAAGCGCAATGCCACGTCCCATGATGCCGACGCAGTTCACCGTGTTGACGATTGCCTCCGCATCCGCCTTCAATAGGTCACCCGTTTTGAGTTCGATTTGTGCCATGTTTGTTCCCCCTTAATAGTACCACTCTGGTCGAATGTGAACCAGGGGACGATGGGCGGCGCCAGCGATGGCTTGCACCACCTGCTGGCCTATCGCCTGATTGAGCACACCGATCTGCTCGATCAGGTGCCATGGGAAATGCTGCTCAAGCAGGAACTCGGCTTGCTTTTGCTCCTTGGTGGGGCTTCCCGACCATTGCGTCGTTTGCACAGCGTTCCAATTGATTTCGCCGAGCTGCGCCAGGTTGCAGCGATCCTCAAAATAAAAGGAGCCTGCGTTCGACAACGTGAACGCCCATCGTCGCTGTTCCGCTTGTGCCCATGCGACCACAGCGTTCAGGTCGGCGACAAGATGCACGATCGGGTTCTGGCCGCCCTGATACGCAAGCTCTGAATTGCGACGAGAAATGAGATAGAGCATCACCGAGCGCGGACAGAAATAGAATGGCACACACTGGCCGACGTAGAGGCCAGGATGGCTGGCGAGCGTCAACTCGTTCATCCGCCGAGCCTTGATATTGTTCATGCCGATGACCGTCCCGTTGGCCGGGCGTTGGGCCATCACCGCGTCGGAATACAGAAATCCATCGGCCGCAATCGCTGCCAGCTTGTCGACATGGACGATGTGGTAGATTTTTGGGTTAGCAGGCTCAGGAATCATCAGGCGGCTTTGTCCTCGTCTTTCATTGCATCAGCATCCACCAGATCGTCACCATCGGTCAAATGATCTGCGCTACCGTCGGCGTGGATCGCATCTGCGAGGTCCCTCACCAAGCGACGTAAGCCGAGGCGGTCGCTAGAGATTTCAGCGGCTCCCGGCGTTGGCATTTGCCGCGTGCGCTTTCAATGGCTTGCACCTCAAATCCGACCGTCGTCCAGCAACCGGCCTTCAGGATGAATCGTCGCTGGCCGACCGACGCGCTACGTTCGCTCCTACCCGGAAGCCGTCAATCTCCGCTGGAGCGGTGAGTGAACACAAAGCCCCAACGGCACCCGACAGAGGCGGGCGATCCGCTCGTGACCGGCGGTCAGACCGCTCAAGCCATGGCGTGCACGGAATTGCGATGAAGGTCATAGTATCACGTGTACCCCGGCTAAATCGGCGTAATCTCAGCTATTTATCTCCACCCCAGGCATGTCCTGTGGTTCACGTGGCACACGATTCAATGATCTTGTGGCACGTGTATCACGCACCCAACCTATTGGGATCATTTGAAAATAACTTTGCAGCACCCGTGCGTCAGGTGCATTACACCACGGCCTCGCGCCGTGCGTCCCGCCTCACGCAGCGCGCCCGCGCTGCGCAGCCTCGTGCCGGGAGGCGCGGGCACCCTCGGGGTTTCACATAGCGCCGTTGGAATTGCCCCGGTCAGCCTCCATCGACAGCGGAAAGGGGAGCGACGTTGGCGGGCCGCCAGGCTCGACAAAAGGAGCGGCGCGGGGGAAACCGCTCGGGTTTCCCCCGCCTTCGCGCCAACGCAAAAAAAAGGGCCGGCAGCGGTCCCCCGCCCCGGCCCTCATAATCCTGCCGCCCGCCGCGATCAGGGCGCGAGATACCGCCGCCGACGCGTGACCGGCACATCCGGCTTCTGATCGTCCTGATAGAAAAGATGCGTCGGGACGCGATGCCCATGCTCGGGGTTGAGAATGTCATAGAGCCCGGACTGGATGCCGGAGCCTTCACAGATGATCGCCTCGACCGGCATCAATGCGGCGATATCGCGATTGCGCTTGAACGCCTTGCCATCGCCGCTGCCATAGAGCCCCCAGTTGATGCAGGTCACCCCGCGCTGGACGGCCCATGCGGCGGCGGCGGCATCCACGCCCTTGCGCTGGCCGGTGGTGAGCAGGATCATATGCGGGATACGCGCCTTGATCTGGTCGAGCCGGCCCCAGATGATCCGGTCATCATGCCATTTCGCCGGCCCCGAAACGACAACGATCGGCCCTTGCGGGTCATAACGATCGCGGCGGCGTTCGGCGCGGGCGCGGAGGAAATCGAGCGCAGAAATCTGGCTGGCGGTGGTGACGTGCGAGGCACGCGACCCGCGCGCGGGAGACCACGGCCGGCCGTTGTACGTGCGGTACATGGCAGCGGCATAATCGCGCATCGCCTCCATCGCCCTGCCCTGCTCCGCGACCGACTGGCATTCGAGCTGGAGCTGTTCGAGTTCGCCATTGAACACCTCGCCGGGTTCCAGCCGGCGCGCCATGTCGCGCAGCTGGTCGGCCAGCCGATCCTCACGCCCTGCCAGCCTGTTCGCGACGAAATGGAAGGAATTGACGAACCCCCATGCAATTTCAGCGGCGAGCGGTTCAAGCCGCGTGTCGGTGAGCAGGTCGAAAATGGCGGCAATGACACCTCCGCATTCGGCCTGCGCCGCCAACGGCTCGGGCATATCATGCTCACCGGGTTCATCGCCCGGCTCGATGATCGACAGCGGCAGGGGGTCGCCGAACGACGCCACGAAATCGGGAGTCGCGGTGAGTTCGGCAAATAGTTTCGGAAGGTCAACGAAGCTGCTAACCGCGCCTGAGGTCATTTGCTTGTTCATGTGAGTCCGCCTCTTTGATCGGGTTGATGGCTGAGGGTCCGGGGAAGCGTCTCCAGCGCTCCCCCGGGCCCGACTTTGGGGTGTTCCTAGAACGGCACCTCGTCATCGAGGCCGCGCGGTGCGCCGGTATATTCGCCACCCGGCCCGGCGGTGCTGCCGCCCGAGAAAGCCCCGCGCCGGCCACCACCATTGCCGCGCTGACCGAAGCCACCACCGCTGCCAAAGCCCTGCGGCTCGCGCTCACGTTCGCGCCGCCACTGGACGTCGAATCCATCATGCTCGTCGCCAAATAGAGCAATCGGCAAGGGGACGGCGAAAGACGGGTCATCGATCATGCCCGACAGGAAAACCTCGTCATTCGCGCGCATGCGACGTTCCCAAACAACGCCGATCTGGATTTCGTCGCCAGACTGACTGGTTTCGTACATTTCATAGACGGGTGCGCTGTCGCTCTGGCGATCGGTCACCTTGCGCATGATGAGATAAGGAAAACGCATCTCGCGGGTTGCGATCTTTCCGACAAGATCACCGACGCGTTCATCGAATTTGAAGCTTCCGATCTTCATGACTTGGTCCTTTCTCCTGTCCGTGGTCCGGTTCCTCTTTCCCCGGCCACATCCCTTTCTACCCCCTCCCCTGAATCCCATCTATCTAATTGATTTCTTGACAGATTTCGATCGCCTTTGGTGAGCCTGAGCCAATAAAATCGGACGCGGTCAGCGTCCCTGAAACAAGGAAACGTATCGCCGAAGGCGATCCCGCATTGATCCCCCGAGGACAAAGGCGCTGCGTCGTCTGTCATCACCTCCGGAGCCGCCGTCGCCGGGGCGCAAGGGCCGGTGGGGGTCCGCGGGTGCAAGGGACGTTGCGCTGCGGCTTAGCGGAGGTTGAAGAAAATGGCCCTGCTGGCACCCTTGGATCGAAGGATCACGCCAGCAGGGTCATTTTCTTCTACCGGAGCTTGGCCGGAGGCAGCCCTTGTGCCCGCGGACCACCACCGGCACGCCGCGAGCCTGCGAGGCGGCGCAGGAGGCGATGACAGACATGGGTCCGAGCGGGATGCCCCGGCGAGGCGCCCCGCCGAGCTCGGCCACCTACCCCGCCTCGCGGAAGGGATCGTTACCGCTTCAGCGGACAAGACCCCGAAGGGGGCTTGGTCGGAGCGAAGCGGAGATAGAGCCCGGTGGCCGCCGCCAGGCGGGCATCCGCCCGCCCAAGCCTGATCGGCGCACCACTCACCGGAGATCCGACCCGAACCACCCCGCGCACTACCGTCCACGAACGACATGGATCTTGGTCCAAAATGAGGGGAACAACGGCTGACACAGACCTGTTCGTGTGGGACGTTTCGACGCAGAGGAATTGCCGATGAAGATACGCGTCTTGTCGATCGACGGCGGCGGCATCAGGGGCATCGCGCCCGCGCATATGCTCGCCAGGCTGGAACAGAAGCTCCTGGACAGCGGTAAACTAAAGGTCGCGGACAGCTTCGAACTGTTCGTCGGCACCTCGACCGGCTGCATCGTGGCGGCAGGCCTCGCCGCTTCCGGTCAGGCAGCCCAGCCACTTGCCCCCAAAGACATCGAACAATTGTATCACACGCACGGGCAGGCGATGTTCACCAGCCAATGGGCGGGGATTGGCCCGTTTCCGCTTTTTTCGGGAAAATACAAAGAGTCAGCCAAAGGCGCGGTGCTTCGACAGATATTGGGCAATCTGACGCTGGGCGAGCTTGAGCGAAACTTCCTCGGCACTTTCTACAATGTCGCGGCGGGTCCGGGGCCGATTTTCCCGAATGGCGGCCCCCAATACAGAAATGTGGGCGACAATCGCTTCAGCCAAGTGCCGCTGTGGAATGTGGTGAACGCCTCATCGAGCGCTCCCTTCTATTTTGACCCCGCCGAGCTCACCGCCTTGCACCATGACATGCGTGGAGCCGATGGAGGCCTGTTCGCCAACAATCCGGCGATGTGCGGCTATGTCGAGGCAGTCAAAACCTGGGCAGGGGAAAACGGCGAAAAACCGGAATTCCTTGTTGCGTCGTTCGGCTGCGGTCAGTCGACGGTCAAATTTGAGAAACAGAAGCGCTGGGGCGTTCTGCAATGGGCAGCACCGACGCGGGGCGTACCTTTGCTGGAGGCGATGTTCGACGGTCAGAGCGAGACGGTCCACTATCAGATGAAAAAACTATTGGAGCCCGAGAATTACTTCCGCCTCGAATTCAGCCTCGACGGCTTCGGCAAGATCGCGATGGACGATGCCTCTGATGCGAATATCGCACGCATCCTCAAGGCCACGACCGATTACCTCGACCGCCAGGGCGGCGACGCCGAACTGGACCGCCTTGCCGCGGCGCTGTGACCCGAGCGGAACAGCCGTCCGGCCACCGCCACGTCAAGGTGCAACCCGCCCCATCCCCAAAAACCAAGAAAGGTCGCCACGATGGATGAAGATGCGATGTTTGCCATGGGCTCGGTTCTCGCCGCGCTCGGCGGTATCCTCGAGCGCAATGGAATCTGCACTACCAACGAGCTTGCCGAAACGATTGGCGGGATCGCGGTGATGACCGCCGACGCCGGGGAGCAGTATCAACGCCGTGCGGCCTATATCGGCAGCTGGGCGCATATGGTGCGCGCGGCGGCCCAGGGCGCCGGCCGCAAGAACCAGAATTAGCGCAGCGTCGTCGTCCCCGCAAGGATTGGTGGAAAGGCGATCAAGCCATCGGCGGTCCGGAAAATACCCGCCCGAATAGAAACTGATCCTGGCGCAGGTCACAGAAGCAAGATGTTACCATATCGCTCCCTCCGCGGCCGAACGCCGAAGACACCGACCAGAATGATCAGAGCGATCGCCCCGAGGTCTGACAGCGAAATCCCGGGCCCGTCTCGTGGCAGGCGGCACCGCCTCTCGGATGAGACGAACGAAACCAACTCCGAAAAGGTCGATCGCGAACAAGGGCGAGCCGTTTTGTGGGGCATCGGCGTCGCAGCGCTCGGGATGGTGACGCTCGGCCAGCCGCTCATTCGCTACGGCGACGCCGTCGAACTCGGCTGCCTTGGCCTCACCGCCGGCATGTTCGCCTTTCTCTTCGATGCTTCATATGGTTTCCGCGGGTGGCTGCGGATCGCCTTCATGTTCATGTCGCTGCTGATGCTCACCTTCGGCGCATTCCAGGCGATCCCGCTGGCCAAGGTCGCCGCCCGGCGCTCCGCCACAAACGACCGGCGATGCATGGCGATCCAGCTCGATATGTTGTCGGCGCATCCTCGTCGCGCAGATGGCCCTGCCCTGTTCCATGCGTTCGGCTGTGTGCCGACCGACGATCCTCCGCCGAAAACACGCGAACTATCTGCACGTCAGCTACAACCGCCGCGAGAAGATGCCGCGCCAGGCCAGCACAACCGCTCCGGCGCGGGGACTTTGGATGCCAACGATCAGGAACCAGGCAGCGCGAACCGGAAGGTTCGCTGATCTGAAAGTTTGGCCCCGGTCGATCGACCGGTACGAATAGCCAATCGTCCCCATTCCGAAGGCGATTGGCAACCGGCGCGTTGCGCGAGCGTTTATTTTACCACAGGATCAGGAAGATAGGAGGGATTGTCGTCTTGGTGGCCTATGCGTTCCGTTCCGTTCCCGAACAGGGGGAACCGTGCATCTCTGTGATCGAAGCACCAGACCTCGCCGCGGCCAAAGCCATGGCGGTGGACGCGATCAAACAGAGCGAGCTTAGTGCAATCCGGCTCTGGGATGGCGAGCGGGTGTTCGAATTCAAGCGACCCGTCGCGCCAGTCGCCTGGGTCGCACCGCGAAACGAGCGATCGCACAACGCGGCCGTCCGCGGCGCGCAGATGATGGCGATGAAGGCCGAAGGCAAAAGCTTCCGCGAGATCGGCGCTGCCTATGGAATCAGCCCTGCGCGAGCGCGTGACGTTGTGACGTGGGCACAGAATTGTGATGCGCGGCCCAGGATGGCGCCCAACCGCGCTGCGCTCTCGACCAGGGCCCGAAATCTCGTGCAATCTCTGATCGTCGAACCAGAGTCCGACGAGATGGAACGCGATCGCCTGCTGCCAGAACGGGTCGCATCGCTGACGCGCAAGCGGCTGTTAGCCGAGTGCAATGCAGGATCCAGGACCGTCGCCGAAATCGAGGCCTGGCTGTGGGAGCGCGGCCTCTCGCTCAGCTGGGACATGTGAGGCATGACCTCAGCCCTGGATGACGGCCATCACCGTCGACTCATGAATTGACGGAAATCCGGCACGATCCACGCTCGTCTCCAATCACCAGCCATGCCGACATCCGTCATCAACGTCACGAAGCACAGATCGGCGCGCAAATTGGCGGTTTGCGGAACGACCAGCATCATCGTCCTGTGCTGACGCGGATCACCCAATGTGCGGGTGCGCGTAGACCGCCCAATCCGATCGGCGAGCGGGCCCGTGTAGCCTTGCCGTGAGGGACCATCGTCCTCCGGCCTGCTCGCAGATTCAGACGGGATGCTAATCCTGCGGCGGAAATGTCCTCAGATTCCAGGCATAGATGAGACGGTTGCAGACCATGTCGCGGGTCGCCAGGCAAATGAAGGTCGTATCGATCGTTGGATAATAATGAGCCGCAACGTCCATCCCATAGGAATTTCCACCATGACCCCAGCTTGAATTCGGGGCGGAATTGACCACAAAGCCCATGCCATACCAGGATGTTGCACCAGACGCGGTTGCGAGCGTGAACATCGCGGGCGAGAGCAACTTTCCCTCGCGCATCGCGTCGAAGAAGCGCAGCATGTCATTGGCGGTAGAGACGCCGCCGCCAGCGGATGCGCCTCGCCAGGGCAGCACATTCGTATTGGGGACCTTTTGAGCCTCCGCGCCAAAAAAGCTAGTGTAGCCGACGGCCACACCGCTCAGGTGATCATGATCGGGGAAGCCGGCGTTCTTCATGCCCGCTGGCTCGAACACATGTTCTTGGACATAATCGTAATAGCTGCCGTGGGTGACGCGCTCGATCACGGCGCCCAGGAGAATGAAGCCGTAGTTCGAATAGTCGGCTTTGCTGCCGGGAGGGAAGTCCGGTCCCCGATTGTCGTTCAACCGCACGATGTCGTCGATCGTTCGGACCGTCGCGCGGTTTGCTCCGTCGTCCCGCCCGAGAATGCCGATATCGCCGGTTCCGCCCCGATGGCTGAGCAGCTGACGGATCGTCACCCTCGCCATCTCGGCGTTCGGATAGTCGGGCAGATATCTGCTGATCGGCGCATCAAGCGCGATCTTTCCCGAATCGACGAGTTGAAGCACGGCCACTGCGGTGAACATCTTCCCCGCCGAAGCAAGGAACATCGGCGTATCGAGGGTGATCGGGGTATGACCGGTCCTGTCGGCAAGTCCCCAGCTTCGAGCCAGCACCCTTTTGTCGCCGCGCTGGACGATCAACGCACCGGCAAAATCGTCCAGCTTCGCCAACCGATTAGCAATGGCAGCGGTTGCGGCGATGGCGCCATCGCCAGGAAGCGCGAGCGGCCGGAGATCAAGGATCTTCAGCTTCGTCGCGCCGCCCTCGGCTCGTTCGAGCTTCAATCGCTGCAGTCCCGGCAAGCATCGCTGACGCAGCAGGACAATCATCGAATTCGGCGACCGTTCGGATATGCGATCAATCGCCACGCCGCAGGTGTCTACGGCTTGCTCGAGCGCGAACATCGGGTTCGGATCGTCTGCATAGCGCGCATAGACGGCCTTGATGCGCGTCCGATCGCCGGAGTTGAAGGCATCGAGCCATTCCTTGAAGATGCCGTCCAACAAATTGTCGGCGCGCGAAGCGGCGTCAGGCGATGCATGAGACGTTACCGGACTTGAGCCGGCAGCGAATGCTCCCAGCAAAAGCGCGAGAGCAGCAGATATCCATCCGGACACGGCTCATTCTCCTCTGATCTGGAGTGCGAAGACGTAGGGCGGCAGGCCCAGTCGAATTCGGATGTTCAGCGTTCCAGGGGCGCGGCGGAGATCCGGCTGTGCCATCGGGAAAGTGCGACGATTGCCAATGTCTCCACGGCGACGCCTGCCGTCGGCAACAGCACGTAGCTCCCGTCGAGAAACAATATGCCCGTAAACAGAGTGAGCGTGATCGTGGCCGCTGCGTTCAACCTCGCGACGATGGAGACGCGCCGCCAATCGCGATCCAGCAGAAACCAGGGCACAGCGAGATGCGCGGCGGCAAGCAAGAGCACGAGAAATGCCAACGCCGGCAGAGCACTGCGGTCATAAGCGTTCAACAGAGGTGTCCGTCCGTCACTTCCCACCAAAGAGCCAGCGACGTCGGCATGGCCGGGAGACAGGAAGGGAAAACCGGGCAGCACACCTGATATCAGCAATGCCGCGATCGGAATGATCATCCCGAGGGCCACGGCGTGATTCACGAGAGCGAAGCGCCCTTCCCTGTGGGCAGGTATCTCGCGCAGCGTCGCGATCAAACAGCCAAGCGCGAAGCGAAAAGGATGGCCATCGTCAATTGCGACCTCCAACTCCGCCTCCATTGCGGACGCCCATTCGCGACGATGATCGCCAATGCAGCAGGCCGCGAACGCCACCAGCGCGCGAGACACCGCCACCGTCATGCGAGGAAGGCTTTCAGGCCAGGAAGAGGTCGATCTTCGGTGACGGCTCGAGCAAGCGCGAGGCCATCAGCCGTCAGCCGGTAGGCGTGTCGAGCAGGACGGCCAGGTTGTGCGGGTTCGCGCCATTCGGCCTCGACAAAGCCTTGTTCCGTCATACGCATGAGCAGCGGGTAAAGGGTGCCTGAAAGCAGGCCGGTTTCTTTCATCAAATCATAGCCGTGGCACCATTTCGGTGCCTGCGCGGACAGCGCCTCCAACAGGGTGATCATCTGCTTTGAGGGGCGTCGATCGCGAGCCATGGCGGTTAAACAACATATGTAGATTTAGGAGTCAAGCCGCCGCGAGCTCCGCGAATGACACCAATTGGAGCGTTCGCTGTTCAGCAACCCTATCAAGCTATCCACACCATCCCTACGATCGATAGCAGCCGAAACGAGCTAGGGAATTGCGGATGCCCGGTCTGAGCGGAAAGGTTGCCATCGTGATCGGTGGGACACGCGGCATTGGCGCCGCCATTAGCCGACGACTGGCAGCCGACGGCGCTTCGATCGGCATCATTTATCTGAGCAGATCCGATGATGCCGAATTGCTCGCCGCCGAGTTGCGCTCAGCTGGAAACGAGGTACTTGTCGTGCAGTCTGACGTCAGCGACACCCGAGCACTCAACGGCGCAATGGACCGAATTGCAGCCTATTGCGGGCGATTGGATATTCTGGTGAGCGTTGCCGGAATGGCGATCACCGGCCCGCTGGAGGACTATGCCGATGACGCATTCGATCGCACCTTCGCCCTTAATGTCCGGGCACCGTTCCTCGCGGCAAAGAAGGCAGCAAGCCTTATGGCCGAGGGCGGCCGGATAGTCACGATCGGAAGTATCGTGGCAGACAGAATGCCGGGCGCTGGCGGCACGCTGTACGCGGCCAGCAAAGCGGCCCTTGGTGGGATGACACGTGGCCTGGGCCGCGACCTCGGCGCGCGCGGTATAACTGCAAACCTGGTACAACCGGGGCCGATAGATACCGAGCGCAACCCCGCGAATGGCCCCAACGCTGCGCTCAACCGAACCCCGCTCGCTATTCCTCGGCATGGCACGGCTGAGGAAGTCGCCGGCCTTGTTTCATACTTAGCCTCTTCCGAGGCAGGCTATATCACCGGCTCGACCTACAATATCGATGGTGGCTGGAGCGCATGAATGGTCCCGCCACACCCTAAGTTCACCCGCATTGTCCGCCCCTGGATACCCCTTCACATCTCGCGATGGACTGTACGGAAACGCTACACAGTGTGTAACCGGTCGGGATGTGGTGGCAATGCCAGCCTAGGTAAAAGGAGCGGAATGCAGTAGCTTCCCTAGCGCGCGCGAACGTCGATCCGCCCGGTGGCAAGGATCGAAGGGTTTGATCCGAGCTGGAAGGAGAGCGGCGGGACGGGGACGGGCTGCGCGAGCATTTTTATCTTCGCTGCGGCAGCGTTCGCCGCAGCCTGGGCCTTTTGCTGCTGGCTCTTCGAGGCGATCACCGCGGCTTCGAACTCGGCTCGGGTGATGTCGCTGAACCCCTGCAGCGTGCGCGCGACGCTAGCGCTTTGCGCCCAGTCGGTGCGAAGCGTCCCGGTACCAGCATTGGCCGGGTCGAACGGATTTGTTTCCTTGGGGACATCCTTCAACATCTGTTCCAGCGTCTTGAGCCGGGTCTGGTCCTTGGTGCCGTCGACGACGATCTCCCACAGGGCACCCGCCTCGCTCGGCGCCAGCGGACCGGGTGTTTGCAGAATGATGCCCAGCGCCGAGAGGACTGCCTGGTCCTGGAGCTTGGCGAGGTTGCCAAGGTCGGTATCGAGCGTGTTGGTGGTCGCGACCAGATGGCCGTTCTTGATCGCTTCGGTCGCGAGTGCAGCAATGTGGCGCAAGGTGCAAATCGTCTGCTCGTCGCGAAGCTGGACCATCGCCGCGTTATAGTCGAACTGGCCCTGGCTGAAGGATGCGAGAACCGCCTTGTGATGCGTGTCAAGCGCGCCCGTCACTAACGAGCGGACAGCATCAACATTATCGGCCGAAAAGAGGAAGTCCTTGGTATAGCCGTCGATGCCGGAATAAGCCGCGCCGGTGCCGATGCCGACCGCGGCCAGCGCTGATTTGGGGGCCTTGGTCAGCACCAGAATGGAGGTCGAGACGGCACCGATCGCGCCGACCGCGTCGCGGGTGGCGATCAGGATAGTCTGCGTCTTCCCGGCGGAATCGAAATATTGATTGCAGTTGAAATAGATGAGCGCGTAGCCGGCCTCGTACATGTGTTTCGCTTTGTCCGGCGTGTCGTTATCGCGCGCGGTCGTTTCCGCTTCGTAGAACACCTTTTCCGATCCATCGGGCGAATTCTTGGCCACCGCCCCAGCAGAGCTGACGGCTGGCCGCGCGCCATCGGCCATGCAACCGCTTAGAAAGGGAGGCAGCGCGATCAGACAAGTGGCCAATCCAAAGCGGCGGAACGGCGCTCCCGGCATCCCGGCGGCGTGAACGGCACGAGCCCATTTTGACATCGTCAAAGCCCTCCTTTTCGGCGCAGTGCACCCATCAGCGCCTCATGACCGGCGGCAAGACGGCGGTGATCGTCCGGACGGGCGCCCCTCATTCGGCATCGACGATCGCCCTGACCTGCGTGAGGAGTATGACGGCATCGTGCCGCACTTCCGCTTCCTTGCGATTGATCGGGCCCCAATGAGTGCGCCGCTGCCGCAGGAACATTGCCGTATAGAGCGAAGCGAAAAGGGGGCATTCCTTCATCTGCGCCTGGAACTGCGCCTTCACCCCGGTCCCAACATCCGGCGGCCAGCGGGCAGGCTTCACGCAATGCGCGCCCTCGCCGAAGTCGGCCAGCAGATCCTGCCGTCCCGCAAAGGCGTCGACCACGGCCTGGCGATCGGCATCGCCGTCAATTGAATCATAACTGACCTGAAACAGCCCGGCCTCGGCATTGTCGGGTGTGGTCGGAATCGGGTGCCCCTTCGGGCCGCGGTCCTCCGGCGTATCGGCGCCGCAGCAATGCCGCCCTGAGCTTTCGCGCATGCCGAGCCCGATCATGATCCCGAACACCGAGACGAGGCGATCGGCGGCGGTGGTTGCGGTCGCCCCCGCCGCCGCCAGCTCGGACGCGTAATAGTCCAGCACATCGAGCCCGGCGTCATTGGCGCCCGGCTGCGCGGCCCTGAGCGCGACCGGATCGCCCGATTTGAGCCGTCGATAGGTTTCCGCGAACGCGACCGCCATGCCTTTGGTATAGCCATGGGGCGCCACTCCTCGGTCCGGCCAGTCATAGTGCAGCAGCGGCGAGGCCAGCGCTGCGGCGAGAACGGGGGTGTTGTCGGTGGGCACGATTCCTCCCCGATATTATGAACGCGGGCGGCGGATCTGGTTGAGCCTGTGATGGGGCGTGACCCGGGCCATTGCCCGCTCGTCGACAACATTGACGCCGAGATTGCCGGGACAATTGGTCGGGATCGATAGCTCCTGGTTCGCGCCTATTACGAACACCGATTTCTGCGCCGGCAAGTCCTTCTCGAAGATCGTGACATGGCCATGCGCCGCGTCTCCCTTGTCCGTGAAGACGCAGATGTCGCCGGGCTTCGGCATCGTCAGCGGAACCGTATCGCCCCATCCGAGATAGCTTTGCGAGCTTGCCGGGTCGTTCGGAGGAGTGATCCCGCAACGCTTGAGGCACCAGCCCAGGGTCACGCCGCACCACGCCGTGCAGTCATTCTTCAGGGTATAGCCCATCTCGTTCCAGATGTGGACGAGCAGCGGATTGGCATATTGACGCCAGCGACGATTCCAGGGCTCGTTCGTCGACCCTTTGGGAACGCGCGGGTTCTTGTCGAGACCGGCGAGCGCTTTCATCGCGGCGACATAGTCGGTCGTCGGAATCTCGTTGAGCACCTGCGGCAGCAATTTCACGTCGGCCGGGTTTTGCGGAAGGATGCCCTTCGTGCCGATGATCCACCCAAAGAAATCTCTCCGAGGTGATGTCGCTGCCAGCGCGGTAGCCGGAAACACGGTCGCGGCGGCCGCGCCGACCAGGATGTGACGGCGGGCAATGAACATGGTCTGTCCCCCTCTTCCTAACGGAGGAGCTTCGCCAATTCATCGCGGATGGCAAGCGCAAGACTCGGGAACGGTCCAAATTGGATACGATAGTTTGCCGGCAGCGCGGCGTGCTGGCTGGCGAGTGGAGGTTCTTCCCTTGCCCTCGATAAAGCCGGTGGTCGGTCACGAACCGGGTGGTCAAGCAGGGAAAGCGGGTCTAGCCGCTCCTGCCGCGCCGACGTTGTTTCAGGAATATATAGAGTGGTGCGAGATCACCCTGATGGCTGATGCGCCATGCCCAATCGGACATCGTTGAGAGCTTCTTCAGCGTCCTCGCGCACTCGGTGCCGTCGTCGACTTCTTTGTCGGAATAGAAGATCGCGCAGGCCAGCCGCTTTGAGCCTTCGGACACATCCAGCGTGCCGGCGTCACGCCATGCCGCCCGAAACGAATTTGCGAGCAACTGCTGGCGTGAGCGTGACGTGATCTTGCGGCGCTTGACCTCAAAGGCCCATCCCATATCGTCTTCGTGGCGAGGTGAGAGGAGCCACAGGTCGCAACGCCCGTAGCACCAGTCGCCGCCCTCGGCGGTCCGCTTGCGGGTCGGATATTCGAGCAGGCCGATCAGCCCCGCGGCGCCGGCGGCCGACAACATTAACCCGACCGTGGCCGGCTCGCTGGTCGCGACCGGATCGACCTCGGTCTTGAAATAATAACGTTCTCGCGCCCGCCCGATCTCACGCATCCACCGGCGCCAGGCGGCATATTCATCGTCGCCTTGGTGGAGCTTGCGCACGAGGACCATACCACCCAGATGACAGAACTTGTCCGGGCTGGCCAGCGGCTGCCCGGCGACCGGCGCGCAGCGGGCGGATCGGAACAGCGGAGGCTTGCCGACGATGACACCAATTCAGGAAATTCAGATGAAGCTGGGCAATGGCGATCTCGTCGATTGCAATATTGAAGGCGAGAGCACGCATTTCGCGGGGAACTGGCAGCTCATCCAGGCCGATGGAATGCGCTTTAATCTGTCCAAGACCGGCCCGTTCATCACCGCTTGTCTCGCCTTTGAAGCGCTGCTGACGGCGGTCGCCAGTATCGCCGGCGCCCGCAACACGGACGTGCGCGCGATCGACAACCCCTCCAATGTCGAACTCGTCTCGCGCTCCCAGCAGCAGGACCAGGTTGCTAAGCATGGCCTCGTGGCAACCGTGCTGGTCAATGGGCAGTGACGGCGAGCTGAATTTCTGGAGGTTGCGTTAGGGCGCAGGGCAGGGGATGTGTCTCGCGCCGTCGGCGCTACCGCAGTTCTATGCCGCTCACGTGGCACCGAGCTTCGCCGGCCGCTCTCGGCCGGAGGTGACGATCGGTTGACGGGAAGACCAGGTAGTGAGGCGTGCACGGCAGACTCCCTCGACCAGGGTGTGGGGCTTGGTAATATGCTCGCGGCGCCATCACAGCTCCTTGGCGGTGATCTCATTATGCAGCGAGTAGCGGGCAGTCTCATAGGCCCGGCGCAGCAGTTCGAAGCAGCGGCGACTGCGGGCATGCCTCGATGAGGCTGGGGCGATCTGGCCGGCCGGCACGCGCAGGAAGTTTAGGCGATACGGCTTCGGACTGTAGAGGTCGAGGACGAGGAGGGCGGCGCTCTGGGCGAGCAATGGTGGCTGCTTTCGAAGTCCTTGAACCTCAAAACGGCATCCCGCTTCCGCCAACCTTTGCTCGTTCAACTACTCTTGGTCGCCGAACGAGAGAATGTCGGCTCTTGGAAGAAGCCGACATTTGGAAGGCCGGCCGAAATTGACAGCTTCGTCCCCAAGCCCCGGCGACCAAGCGGAGATCGGATGCGGCCGGCGCGCGGCATACGAAAGCGCGTCCGCTGCATCGCCGCGGGACAATCACAGCTTGCCGAAGGCCTTGACGAGCCTGATCAGTGCGTTGGCGATATGGCGCTCGACCTCATCGACTGTGATGTCGAAGCGCGTCGCGACCGCCCGGTAATCGAGGCCGTCCTGTTGATGTGCGGCAAGGATCGAGCGTGACGGCTCGGGCAAAGCCTCGCAGGCATTGCGATAACGCGCGGCGAGTTCCGGATCCATTTCACCGACATTGGACAAGGCGATCCGTATCCATGCCCGAACCCAATAACCATCAGCCCTGTGCTCGACAATGCGTTCATCTTCGTCGACCCGGAGGAAATCCACCTTGTCCCATCGATCGCGCGCGACTGCGATTGCGGGATGAGGCGCATCGCTCCATGCTGAAAGCCAGGCCGAAACGCGAGCGGCTAGCCGGTAACTGGTCTGCTGCGGGTCGCGCCGCAAGCCGAAATTCGGACGGTCATCAAAAAGGTCGAGTGCCGCGGCAAGGAGTTCGCGGGCTTCACGGTCGGTTGCCATGACAGGTCTCCGGTTCACCGGCGCCAATTCACCGGTCGAACATGCCCCACCCCCTCCCCTTTTTGAGAATATCGACAAATCGCCAATGTGGGAGTTGGTCGATCCGGGCGCTCCTGCACCTTGAGACGCGTAGGGCGTGCGCGGGCGCGTAGCTGCCAGATGCGCAAGTGCACAGCATGGAGCAGTGGCACGATGACGGCGAAAATGGCGACGCCGAACTCAGCCGACGCCGCCCTGGTAGCAATGCGGTGAGAAGCTGCGCTCGTGGCCGCTTCAGTTGGCGCGCGCGAACAGCTTGCGTGCCTTAC
>Ga0224730_1010_pt1 | contig 17111 bp, 12 predicted proteins | sample IA12soil_GW_GH6A_FD_161644 | JGI IMG/M metagenome (GOLD analysis project Ga0224730, IMG submission 161644) | Enriched cells from agricultural soil in Iowa, United States - IA12soil_GW_GH6A(-) | ecosystem: Environmental > Terrestrial > Soil > Agricultural land | place: USA: Iowa | collected 2017-05-08
CTGTTTTCAGCATCTGGCTGGCTTTACTGTCCAGCTGGCGATCCATAATGCGATCCATCAGATGCAATACTGTGACATTCATGCCTTGCTGTTTTAGTCCATACGCTGCTTCCAGACCTAAAAGTCCTCCGCCAATGACTACGGCATTTTTCCAGGTCTTGCAGTAATCCAGCATGCTGTTGACATCATAAATATCACGGAAGCTCAGTACACCTTTTAAATCACTCCCTGGAATCGGTGGAACAAATGGTTTGGAACCAGTCGCCAGAATCAGGCGATCATAACTGATCACTTCGCCCTTTTCGGTATATACGTGTTTACGAGGACGGTCGATGCGAACTGCCAGATCACCGGCAAACAGACGGATGCCTTTGTCAGCATACCAGGCATGTGGATGCAGCATGATGTCATCAATAGTTTTCTCACCCGAAAGTACTGGTGATAGCATAATACGGTTGTAGTTACCCCACGGTTCTTCACCAATCACAGTAATTTCATAACGGTCAGGTGCCATATCCAGCAGGTCTTCCAAACAACGCATACCAGCCAGGCCATTACCCACCAAAACCAGCTTCATCTTTTCCTGAGAAATGCCATTATTGGTGATATAGGTTTTTTGAGGGGTCGGACTGATCCAGACTTTGCCATTTTCAATCTTGCTCGGAAATACCAGCAGCTTTTGGTCTTTATCTTCCAGACAGCGTCCGGTTGCCAGACTGAAATGCTGCTTGTAAATCGGTGAAGCGACGACGCGTTCCCCTTGCAGATCACCCAGAATCCCGCGTGACATTACAAATGCTTTACTAAATGGATCCTGGTTACTTAAGGCATAAACACGCTTTTCATGTCCTACACGGAACAAAGCAATTTGCTGATTTTCAATTAATGCACCTACACCGGTATTCGGGGTAATATCATCCAGTGCACACACTTCCACCCAATTCAGTTCATTCATATCTTTTAAAATGGTCATCTTCATTCTTCCTTATGCTTTGAATCAGGCTTCAACTACTGGAATACGTGTGATATCACGTTCAGCTTCAGTTTTCGGACGGATCTGGCCGCGTACTTCAGTAAATTGAACATGAGGATCATTTTGCAGTTCAGCTTTGGCATTAATAAAGGTTTTAAAGCGTTTACGAACTTGAGGATCTTCAATCGCAGTACGCCATTCGTCCTGATAAGTACCCACCACACGCTGCATACGGTGTTCCAGTTCAGCGGCCAGACCAAGCGAGTCATTCACGATGACATCTTTCAGATAATCCAGGCCACCTTCGAGGTTGTCACGCCATACCGATGTACGTTGCAGACGATCTGCAGTCTGGATATAGAACATGAAGAAACGGTCGATATAGCGGATCAGGGTTTGAGTATCTAGGTCAGATGCCAGTAGTTCCGCGTGGCGGGGTTTCATACCGCCGTTACCGCAAACATACAGGTTCCAGCCTTTTTCAGTGGCAATCACGCCCACGTCTTTGCTTTGTGCTTCGGCACATTCACGGGTACAGCCAGACACAGCCATTTTCAGTTTGTGTGGAGAACGCAGGCCTTTATAACGGTTTTCCAGGAAGATCGCCAAGCCAACCGAGTCATCTACGCCATAACGGCACCAGGTGCTACCGACACAAGATTTCACGGTACGTAAGGATTTACCGTAAGCATGACCTGATTCAAAACCGGCATTGATCAATTTTTCCCAGATTTCAGGCAATTGATGCACTTGTGCACCAAACATATCGACACGTTGACCGCCTGTCAGTTTGGTATATAGGCCATATTCTTTAGCAATCTGACCAATCGCAATCAGGCCATCAGGCGTAACTTCACCACCCGCCATACGTGGCACTACTGAGTAAGAACCATCTTTCTGGATATTGCCCAGGTAGTAGTCATTACTGTCCTGCAAGCCAGCATGGCTTGGTTTTAAGACGAAATCATTCCAGCAAGATGCGAGAATATTCGCTACTGTTGGTTTACAGATGTCACAGCCCAGCCCATGCCCATGTTGATGAATCAGGTCATCAAACGTTTTGATTTCATTAACCCGAACTAGGTGATACAGCTCTTGACGTGAGTAAGCAAAATGTTCACACAAATGGTTATTTACCGTTACGCCTTGGCGTTGCAACTCGGACTTCAATACTTGAGTGACGAGTGGCGCACAGCCACCACAGGCGGTTGCTGCTTTGGTGCATTTTTTCAGAGCGCCGAGTGAAGTTGAACCATCAGCAATCGCAGAGCAGATATCTGCTTTAGACACGTTATTACATGAACAGATGGTTGCACTGTCTGGAAGTAGATCTACACCGCTACCACCTGCTTTAGCAGTCGCCTGATCGAAGCCTGGCATAATCAGGCTTTCAGGATTCTCAGGTACAGCCAGCCCATTCAGCATCATTTGCAGCAGGTCGTTATATTCTTTGGCACAACCGACCAGCACTGCACCAAGCAGTTTAGTTTTTTCTGCGTTTACGACAATTTTCTTGTAAATCTGTGTTGCTTCATCGGCGTAGAAGTAGCTTAGTGAACCTGGTGTCATGGCATGTGCATCGCCCACCGAAGCAACATCTACACCCATCAGTTTCAGCTTGGTGCTCATGTCTGCGCCAGCAAATGCGGCACATTCTTCTTGTAGTACATGCTTTGCAGCGATACGTGCCATGTCATAGCCTGGAGCCACCAGACCAAAAATCTTGTTATTCCAGAGTGCACATTCACCAATCGCGTAAATATCTGGATGAGAAGTCTGACAATAATCATTGATCATGATTCCGCCACGTTCACCAATGGCCAGCCCGCTTTGACGTGCCAATTCATCACGTGGACGAATCCCTGCAGAGAACAGGATAATATCGGTTTCCAGTTCCGCACCATCACCAAACTTCATCACATGTTTGGCATTGGCACCGTCTTCAATAGATGAGGTTGCTTTTTGGGTATGAACTTTAACACCCAGATTTTCAATTTTTGAGCGTAAAACTTTTCCGCCAAGATCATCAATCTGGACTGCCATCAGACGTGGCGCAAATTCAACCACATGTGTTTCCAGATTTAGATCACGCAGGGCTTTAGCTGCTTCCAGACCCAACAGACCACCACCGATTACCACACCAGTTTTTGCATTTAAACTCGCTGCACGAATGGCATCCAGGTCTTCAATCGTACGGTAAACAAAACAATTTTCACGGTCATTCCCCGGGATTGGCGGAACAAAAGCATAGGAACCTGTTGCCAGAATCAGCTTGTCATAAGTTAACTCTTCACCATGCTGGGTAGTCACAGTACGAGTGTGCTGATTTATTGAAACTGCTTTAGTGCCCAAGCGCAGGTCGATCCCATATGCATCCGCAAAGTCGCTACGGCAAAGGGTCAAGTCTTTTGCTGATTTTCCACTGAAATATTCAGTTAAATGAACACGGTCATATGCCAAACGTGGTTCTTCAGCCAGAATAGTGATTTCAACCTCATCGCCCGCCTGTTCAAGTACAGATTCGATAAATTTGTGGCCCACCATGCCATGACCAATCATGATAATTTTCATATGTTTACTTCCTACTAATTTTAAAATATCTGGTCTTAATTTTGCGCTTCAGCAAGGTTGCGATCCTGGATCGCCTGTTCAAACAGACGCTGTTCTTTTTCCTTATGCTCAACCGAGAAACGGATCATCAATACACAGCTCGCAGCAATCACTACCAGCCCACCCAGCACCATTAATGTGGTCTGGATATCCAGCATGCCTTTTAATAAGAAGCCCGCTGCAACTGCGCCTACGTTACCGCCTGCACCGATAATGCCCGCCACGCCACCCAGTGCATCACGATCAATAAATGGCACCAGCGCATAGGTCGCACCGCAGGCCATGTGGGTAAACAGGGCAAATACCGTCATGGTCAGGATTGCCAGCATTGCACTGTTCATTTGTGAGAACACCACCAGGAACACACCTTCCAGCAGGATCATCAGAAACAATACTTTGGTACGGCCATCCAGACCTTTGCTTAGTGCGATTCTGTCAGATACGATGCCGCCCAGGGCGCGTGCAAATAACGCCAGCAAACCAAAGATCCCCGCAGCCATACCCGCTTCTTTCAGGCCAAACTCGAAGTTTTCTACGTAGTACATTGCCACGATGTTATGAATGAAGATTTCGATACCGAAACAGGCAGCATAGGCACCAAACAGGATCCAGACGCGGTAGTTTTTCGCTGCATGCATCAGAATCGCCATGCCGCCTTTTTTATCGCTGCCGACACTGACGCCTTGGGCACGTAATTCACTAAAGTTGCCTTGCGGACAGTCTTGAGTCAGTTTCCAGTACAGGAAGCCTACTATCACCATCATCATGCCTGGCACAATCAATGCAATTCTCCAGCCCATTGCCTGTTCAACACCGAACATCACCAGGGCAGCCAGCATTAATGGCATCAATACCTGCGTGGCGCCACCACCTGCATTGCCCCAGCCTGCAGTTGTCGCATTTGCCGTACCTACGACATTTGGTGCAAACATGATGCTGGTGTGATATTGGGTAATCACGAAGCTGGCACCAATGGCACCAATCAATAAGCGGAAGAACAGGAAGGATTCGTAGCTATTAGAAGCTGCGACACCAAAGACAGGAATACTGCCGATGATCAGTAATGCAGAATAGGTTTTACGTGGACCGTATTTATCACATAAAGGCCCCACAATCAGACGAACCAGAATAGTGATAGCAACCGCAGCAATATTGATATTGGCGATTTGTACTTTGGTCAGATTGAATTCACCCGCAATGACCGGCATCAGCGGCGCACAGGCAAACCAAGCGAAGAAACAGACAAAGAATGCTAGCCAGCTCATGTGGAAGGCACGCATCGCTGCGCTGGAAAAACTGAATAGACTTATTTTTGTTGCTTTTTGAGCTTGTAAATTTGAAGACATGACCATCTTCCTCCAGAACTGAACGTTATAAATATCCTAGCCTGTGGGTTTGGCAGGTCAGAATTGAACAGAACGGACGTCATTGGCCGTCTAAATTTTCAGGTATAAGTCGCCTTTGACTCAGTACTTTTATCTTGTTAAATACTTAGCAGGATCTGTGCCAATTTTATAAAAAAGGCTTTTTTACTTATTTTTTAGGGATAAAGCGCTAGCCCAACTTCTTTATAAGCTTTGCCATCCCGTACGACATTGATGGAATTGCACTGTTTCAAAACTTTTGCACAAAAAAGAATCATAAAAATGCAGAAAACCCTGCTTAATATTGCATAAAAATGGCGCAGAAATTGCCTATAAATGTGTTCAAGATGTACCGATCATTGGATCAAAATAAAGCTGTAATATGTCAAAACTTAAAATTTCACTCATTGATGACAATGCCGAACGTGCTGAATTTATTCAAGATTCATTGAATACGAATGACTTTATCATCGTTGCCTGCCTGATAGTCCATGATTTCAACCTATTACCAGACTTTAGATCTCGCTGACAATCCAGAACATCGAGCGAAACGAGATCTACATGATGAGCATCATGCTGAACAAATTAAACGAATTTGGAAAGAAAGTTCAGGTCGATATGGTGTGCGTAAAGTCTGGCAAAAACTGAAACGTGAAGGCTATATTATTGCACGCTGTACTGTTGCTTGATTAATGAAAAAGCTAGGTATACAAGGTGTTTGGCGAGGTAAGAACTAACAAACCACCCGTAGCCGAGATGACCAAAAACGAGCACCTGACTTGGTGAAACGGAATTTTAGAGCTGATCAGCCTAATCACTTGTGGGTTGCTGACTTTACCTATATTCAAACAAATTCAGGCTGGGTCTATAGCGCCTTTATTATTGATGTGTTCTCACGAGCAATTGTTGGATGGAAAGTATCTACACGGATGAATACAGATATGGTACTCGATGCACTTGAGCAAGCATTGCACGATCGAGGTATGCCTAAGAATGTGATTCATCATTCAGATAGAGGTGTTCAATATCTTTCTATTCGCTATACCAATCGTTTAGAAGCAGCAAATTTACGAGCATCAGTCGGTACAACTGGTGATTCATACGATAATGCTCTGGCTGAAACGGTGAATGGCTTATACAAAACAGAGGTGATTGAATATTTAAAAGCAGATTGGCAAGGTTTAGCAGATGTACAACTTGCGACACTAAACTGGGTAGATTGGTTCAATAAAAAGCGTGTACACAGTGCACTGGGTTATGTATCGCCTTTTAAGTTTGAAGCAATGTACTATGATAAGATTAACCCGTTAGGTCAGTTGGCCTAACTTAAATAAAAAAGTCTCCGACAAGGGTATAGTTCACAATAAAAATATTGGAATGATCAAAAAAAGCTAAAGCGTTTTTAAAATTCTTTAGCTTTTTTTTGCATAAGTAAATCACTATTCATCACAACGAGTTATCTAAAAAAAGCATAAGATATGCGAGTTTTAGCATAATTAGGCATATTGTTGATGTTTGGTCCTATTGAGTTCATTTTAGCTGGTGTTTTAGTTGGCTTCTGTGTGGGAATTACAGGTGTTGGGGGCGGTTCATTGATGACCCCTATCCTGATCAGTTTATTTAAAATTGAACCCCATATCGCAATTGGTACAGATTTACTTTATGCCTCAATCTCAAAATTCTGTGGTTCAGTTGTTCACGCCAAAAAGCTGAATATTGTATGGCCCATCGTGCTCTGGCTTGCATTGGGAAGTATTCCCGCTTCTTTTGCAACCTCTTGGGTACTGGAGCATTACTTAAGCCAGTCAACACACTATAAAGCTGTTTTGACTATGGTTTTGGGCTTTATGTTGACCTTAACAGGGATTTCAATTGTCTTCCGCGCCCAAATTGAAAAGTTCTTTGATCGATTTAGAAATCGTGAACAAGTCAACATGGAAAGCGAGCAACATGCACTGCAACATAAACGTTTTTATATCGTTATTATGGGGATTGTACTAGGCGTGTTTGTTACACTATCTTCAGTAGGTGCTGGTGCTTTTGGTATCATGGCCCTGGTGATTATGTTTCCAAATTTGCCTATGATTCGTATTATTGGATCAGATGTGGTTCACGCCGTTTTACTGACTGCTGTCGCTGGTTTAAGCCATATGTCATCAGGTAATGTCGATTTTACATTATTGATGTGGCTATTGGTTGGTTCAATTCCTGCCATTATTGTGGGCACTTTAATTAGCTCCCGTATGCCTGAAAGACTAATTCGTAAAATTTTGGGTATCACATTATTTGCATTGGGGATCAACTTTATGGTCAATCCAATTAAAGCCAAGCCAAAACCAGTTGAAACGCATCAGGCGATGGTGATCCAACAGACTAGTTCAGCAACAAGCAGCGTTTAAAACCCAATTGCCGATTGATTCTGCACAAATCATGCGATTCACTAGTTAATCAATCGGCTTTTCATGCTATATTCGTAGACAAAATAACCTCTTCTTTCGATTGAATTTGTGACAGCAATGAATACTCTACAGCCAAATCCAGTTTCTCAGCCAGATATCAATGACGTTAATATTAAAAGCATTCAAACTTTAATTACTCCAGCGGAACTCAAAGCAGACCTGCCTTTGTCTGACATCGCCTCTCAAACGGTACTGCAAGGTCGTGAAACTGTACGTAATATTTTAGATGGTAAAGACAAGCGTCTGTTCGTGGTAATTGGCCCTTGCTCCATCCACGACCCAAAAGCGGCGCATGAATATGCTGACCGTTTAAAAGAACTGAGTGAAAAGGTCAAAGATACTTTATATCTGGTGATGCGTGTTTATTTTGAGAAACCACGTACCACTGTGGGCTGGAAAGGCCTGATCAATGACCCAGATATGAATGATTCATTCAATATTGAAAAGGGTTTGCATATTGGCCGTCAGCTTTTGCTTGATATTAATGAAAAAGGTCTGCCATGTGCCACTGAGGCGCTTGACCCGAACTCACCACAATATTATCAAGACCTGATTTCATGGTCTGCGATTGGCGCACGTACCACTGAAAGCCAGACGCATCGTGAAATGTCTTCAGGCTTATCTTCCCCAGTTGGCTTTAAGAACGGTACAGACGGCGGCTTAACTGTTGCAACCAACGCAATGCAGTCGGTTAAGCATGGCCACAGCTTCCTGGGTCTAAATGAAAATGGTCAGGTGGCAATTATCAATACCAAAGGCAACCCTTATGCGCATGTGGTATTACGTGGCGGTAATGGCAAGCCAAACTACGATGCTTCTTCTGTTGCGGAAGCAGAAGCAGCTTTGGCAAAAGCCAAAGTCAGCAACAAGATCATGATTGATACCAGTCATGCCAACTCAAACAAAGACCCGTACCTGCAACCTTTGGTTTTAAAGAACATCACGGAGCAAATTCTGGATGGGAATAAGTCAATCGTGGGAATCATGGTGGAAAGCCATTTAAAAGGCGGCCGTCAGGATATTCCTGAAAATCTTTGTGACCTCGTCTATGGTCAATCTGTGACAGATGGCTGTATCGACTGGGATACTACTGAAAAAGCCCTGTTGGAAATGGATGCGGCTTTAAAAGATGTTTTGCCAAACCGCTAATCTTTAAATAGATAAAAACAGGCTCTTATGAGCCTGTTTTTATTTGGAAGTTGAAATAATAATGGATTGAGAATCTGGTTTACCGAAAAATAATCTATGCAATCGCCTAATAAAACTGACTCGAATCCAACATCTGTAAGGTAATCTTTTTCACTTCATCACGACTTTGCATGATATGTGCTTCAATCGCTTGAATGGCTTCATCTACTTTACGATTAAAAATATAACCCAGTATTTTTTGATGCTCCTGATAAGTCGCTTCAACGCGATAATCTTTAGAGAAGTCTAAGCGACGAATAATACGGATTCGCTCACTCAAATCACGATGAATTCTCGCCATTTCATTATTCCCTGAGGCACGAACTAAAGCGCAATGGAAATCCTCATCTTGTTGTGACAATTGTTTAATGTCTTTTAGATATTGATGAGGTTCAATCAACCATAAATCTTTTAAAACGGATAATTCAACCGAGTTTTGATGATCCATCTGACAAAGTTTACGAATCGAATCTTTTTCTAATACGATCCGCACATCATAAAGTTCTTCATAATAACGAAAATTGAGCGGTCGGATTTGCCAACCGCTACGAAAACTCACATCAACATAACCCTCTTGTTGCAAACGATATAGTGCTTGTCGGATTGGGGTGCGACTTACATCATAAGCTTTTGCAACTTCAGATTCAGTGAAACGTTCACCTGGCATCAGTTTGAAATCAAAGATATCATTCTTGATGCGTTGGTAAACCAGCTCAGACAAATTGTCTGAGCTTTTTGTTGTTTTTATTTTGGTTTCTTTCATGCAACCTTGCCTTATTCCATATAAACCAGTGGTTCACCACTATGTACGGTTTGCCCTGCTCTACAAATAATAGCTTTTACAATGCCATCTTCTTCTGCATAAACAGGAAGTTCCATTTTCATTGCTTCAATAATAGCAATAGTTTCACCTTTTTTAACCTCTTGACCATGTTCAACAAAAATTTTCCAGATATTACCTGTCATCGATGCATTTAATGATGCTAAATGACTGTAATCAGAGTGATTATTTTCTTGAATCTGTTCTTCAGGTTGAGCTGCAAACTCCTCTTTCCAGCGATCCACTTCAGTTGTGAATGCTTGTTGTTGCTTAGCTTTAAACTCGGCAATACTTTCAGCTTCATTCTCTAAGAATTTTACATAATCCGCATAATCGAACTCTGTTTCTTCAATCTTGATCTCAGCACGACCATTTTCAAAGTCAGCGCGCCATTGATTCAGTTCTTCTTCTGTCACCTCAAAATATTTGATTTGATCAAAGAATTGTAAGAACCATTGTTTATCACCAAATTGTTTGTTTTTCTTAAACTTGTTCCAAATTGGTAAAGTACGCCCTATCAATTGATAGCCGCCCGGTGAATCCATGCCGTAGATACACATGTACATACCACCAATCCCAACCGTTCCCTCTGCGGTAAAAGTACGAGCTGGATTATATTTAGAACTGAGTAAACGATGGCGTGGGTCAATTGGTACGGCACAAGGTGCTGTTAAATACACATCACCCAAGCCAAGAATTAAGTAGTTTGCATCAAAAATAATATCTTTGACTTCATTTCGATCTGCCAAACCATTAATACGTTGGATAAAATCAACGTTGTTTGGCAACCACGGTGCTTTAGAGCAAACACTTTCTTGATAGCGTTCAACAGCTCCTAAAGTCGCACTATCTTCAAATGCCATCGGCAAATGTACGATACGAGATGGGATTTTTAATTGGCTCAAATCGCCCATTTCTTCTTCGAGTTGAAGTAAGTGAGCAATTAATTGTGATTGTGGAATCACTAAGCCATCGTATTTAATCTGTAATGAACGAACACCTGGTGACAGTTCCAATACGCCCGCAATTTTTGCATCACGAATCATTTGAATCAGTTGATGCACACGTAACCGTAAAGCCAAATCTAAAACGTTTTCACCATACTCTAAGAGAATATAACTATCACCTGCTTGGCGGTACACTGTTTTTGGCGACAATTCAGTTGGTTCACGTTGTGACAAAATCGTACTGACAAGCTCTTGAATTGGCTCAATCGTTTCTACAACTTTGCTTGCTTCCGCGAAGTTTTGGATATTTTCAATTTGCTGACGTTCAAGTTCATTGGCTTGTTCAACCGTAATTGGATAAAAACGAATTTTATCATCGGCTTTTAGCTGTCCCACTTTCCAAAGTTCTGCTTTGGCAATCGTCACAGGACAAACAAAACCACCTAAACTTGGACCATCTTTTGCCAGAATTACAGGGAAATCGCCTGTAAAATTAATTGCGCCAATCGCATATTCACAATCATGGACATTGGATGGATGTAAACCTGCTTCACCACCATTTTCTCGTGCCCAGCTTGGTGTTGGTCCTGACAAACGCACACCTAAACGATTTGAATTAAAATGAACCGTCCACTCTGATGCAAAAAACTCTTCTACATACTCAGGTTTAAAGAAATCTGGTGCGCCGTGCGGGCCATATAAAACCGCAATTTCCCATACATTACTATATTCAGGAATCAAGTCAGCCGATAACGCTTGAGGTTCATCATGTGCAAGTGGCAATTCTGCACTCGCAAATGCTGGATTAACCATTTTAATCATGTCGCCGACACGTAAGGTGCGACCTGCATGACCACCAAAATTACCAAGCGCAAAGGTAGAGCGACTGCCCAAATATACTGGAACATCCAAACCATTTCGTACCGCTAAATATGTACGGCAACCTGATTCAACTTGACCGATTTTTAGAATTTGTCCTGCCTTAACTTCGACAGGTTTCCAAAAATCAATTTCCTGCTCATCTAACAACGCAGTACAGCTTGCACCCGACAAAGCGATGATTGTATCTGTATGAAACTTTAAAGTCGGTCCAACTAAGGTAAACTCAAAACCTGCGGCTTTAGCATCATTTCCAACAATACGATTTGCAAGCTGAAATGCATAATCATCCATTGGACCCGATGGTGGTACACCAATATCCCAATAGCCTGTACGACCCGGATAATCTTGAATTGAACTCAACGTTCCTGCTTGAACTACTTCAATTACATTTGGCGTGTAATTGAAATCATCCAACATTCTTGTCCAAATTTGCATAGACTCAAAGCGCTGATCAGAAACAATGGCACGTGCGTAATCCAAGTTTGTACTAATGCCATTTAAGCGTGTTTCAGCCAATACATGCTTTAATTTTTCAATAGCACTAGCACGATCATCAGCATGTACAATAATCTTGGCAATCATTGGGTCGAAGTATTGGGAAATCTCTGTGCCCGTTTTGACCCAAGTATCAACACGTGTTCCCTCTGGAAAAGTGACTTCAGTCAACACGCCGGGACTTGGTTGGAAATTTTTTACAGGATCTTCGGCATAAACACGAACCTCAATCGCTGCACCTTTAGGCTGAATATTGCTGAGATATGCCCAATCAAGTTCATCACCAGCAGCAACTTTGAGCATGCATTCAATTAAGTCTAGACCCGTAACCATCTCAGTGACTGGATGCTCAACCTGTAAGCGTGTATTCACTTCTAGAAAATAAAATTCATCTCGATTGGCATCGTAGATAAACTCCACTGTTCCCGCACTACGATAATTAACGGATTTCCCCAGTTCTATCGCTGCTTGATGTAGTTTTTTACGTGTCGCTTCAGGTAAATTTGCCGCAGGTGTTTCCTCTACTACTTTTTGGTTACGACGTTGCAAAGAACAATCACGCTCACCAAAGGCAACAACTTGTCCCTTTCCATCACCAAAAATTTGCACTTCAACATGACGCGCTTTATCAATAAAGCATTCAATAAATACGCCTGCATCCTTAAAGAATTGTTCGCCCAAACGTTTTACACTTTCATATGCATCGGTTAGCGCTTGTGGCGTATCACAACGGGTCAAACCAATACCACCACCACCAGCGGTGCTTTTCAGCATAATTGGATAGCCAATACGATCTGCGGCAGTCAGTGCCTCTTCTAAACTATCCAACAATCCTGTTCCTGGAGTCATCGGCACATTAGCATCAGCGGCCAATTCACGAGCACGATGTTTTAAACCGAATTCCAGAATTTGCTCTGCCGTTGGTCCCATAAAGGCAATATTATTTTCTTCGCAAGCGCGAGAAAAATCAGCACTTTCAGAAAGAAAGCCATAACCAGGAAAGATTGCCTCAGCACCAGTTTGTTTAGCTGCATGAATTAATTTTTCTATACTCAAATAAGTATCGGCTGGTTTTAAACCATCTAATGCAATTGCAATATCAGCATCTTCAACATGTTGCGCATAACGATCACTATCCGAATACACAGCAACACTGGTTACACCTAATTTTTTAAGTGTGCGAATCGCTCGAACAGCAATTTCACCACGGTTTGCAATAAGTACAGTTTTAAACATGATGATTTCCCCCAATTAATTCGCTGTGTTTGCTGCTTGGCTGTTACGATGCTGGATATAAGCTCTCCATCCACCAAAATGACTAATATTCTCTGCATCATCTATGCCATAAGGCTCACAGATAAAACCTTTCACCCAGCGCCCATCTTCCAGCTCGACATTACCCATGCCTAAAGGTGTCGGAATTTCAGCCACAAATTCACCAAATCGAGCAGTAGGAACATCCCACAATTCAACAATGATGCTTTGTCCATCTTGCTGACGTGCTAAGCCGGGTTTGGGCGGAACTGTTCCATTCAAAGCATAAAGCGCATAGTTTTTAGACGTTGTTGTGGTTTCGATGTGCACGGCATCGCGTGTGGTTAATTGAAAATTTAATGGCATACCTGTTAGATGAGCACCAACGACTGCAACACGAATATGATGCGGAGAAACAGATGTTACAGAACTTAAAGGCAGACTTTTATCCAATGCTCCTAATTTCAGTGCAAGATAGTTTTGCCAAGCTTTACCAAAATGCACCAATGCCGCATCATGCCAAGCTGGCGCAATTAGAGTGATTCCAAATGGTAAATGGTCAGCCCTAAATCCTGCTGGTAAAGCTAAAGCGCTCAAATCTGCCAAGTTGGTAAAGTTAGTGTAGGTTCCTAAATGAGCGTTATATTCAATCGGATTTTGTTCAAGCTGCTCAATGGAATAAATTGTAGGTGCGGTTGGAACAATTAAGGCATCAAAGTCAGCCAGTCTTTGTTGGATTTTTCGAGCTAAATCTTGTTTTAAATACTCTGCATTGTAGGCATCCACCGCTGAATATTTTTCGCCGTTTTTAATAATTTCTACTACCGTTGGATCAAATGCATCAGGATTAGTTTTCAGTAAATATTCAACGGCTGCGGTACGTTCTGCCACCCATGAACCTTGATATAGTTGCGCTGCCAATTGCTCAAAGTCTGAAAAATCAATCTGGCTAATTTCAGCATTTAAACTTTGCAGTAATTGAACTGTTTGCTGAAATGCTTTTTCAGCCAGTTGATCGCCAAAGAAATTTAGTTTTTCTGGAATGGCAAATTTTAATTTGCTAGAGAAATGCGCTGGAACATTCTTTGGATGCTTACGTGAATAACTATCCAATGGATCATAAGCTTCTAAAACATTTGCAACCAAGTCTGCATCTGCAACGGTTAAAGCAAAGATCGAAATACAATCTAGACTTTTACATGCTGGCAATAACCCGCGATTTGAAAACCGCCCTTTGGTTGGTTTTAGCCCAACAATATTGTTAAATGCTGCTGGTACACGCCCTGAACCTGCGGTATCTGTACCAAATGCAAATGGGACAAATCCACGAGCTACCACACTGGCAGAACCCGAACTTGAACCACCACTCACATATTCAGGCTTAAAGGTATTTGGCACGGTCCCAAATGGTGAACGCGTCCCCACCAAACCCGTTGCAAACTGATCAAGGTTGGTTTTACCAATTACGATAGCACCTGCTTGCTTCAACAAACGCACTGTTTCAGCATCTTGTACTGCAATTGTATTTAATGCCTTACAAGCTGCGGTAGTTACAAACCCTGCAACATCAATATTATCTTTCACTGCAAACGGAACGCCGTAGAGTGGAAATTGATTTGCTAAACTCTCATCTTCTTTAGTCAATTCATTGAGAAATTGAATTTGCTGTTCAATCTGTTCTACCGTCGCAATTGAAATCCACGCATTATCTTGAGAATCAATTGATGCAACTAAATCTTTTAAAGTATCAAGTTGGATTTCATTTTTTGAATAAGCTGTTTGCCACTCTAAAATTGTCCAACCTAATGTTTTTATCTCATGCATTTTATGAATCCCATCTTGTATACAAGTTTGGATGAATCAAAGCATAAAATGTGCCAGATACATTTTTTATTATAAATTAATAACTTATTTTTTTATTTAATTGATTTTTGATGAATAGATTTAGCTTTGGTGCCAAAACGGCTTCATTTTAATGCCTATGCCCCATAAATCAGCATAAGATTATTTAGGTGATTTTAAATAGCTGGATAATTCTTGAAAATTATGTTCAAGTGCTTTGGCTGCCTGCTGTTCGATTGCCCTAAATTTTTTCAGAATCACTTGCCTCAATTCAGTGATAACCGCACCACCACCATGTGTTCCACCTGAAAATCTAGGTGTTTGGTATCAAAAATACTTAGATCAACAAAATCCTGTCAAAGTACAACAGATATCTGATCAAGAAAAAATGAAGCAAATGGAACGTGAAATCAAAGAATTAAAGCGCGCGAATGAAATTCTACGTAAAGCAGCCGATTTTTTCGCCTAGGCGGAGCTCGACCGCCCACACAAATAATGGTGGATTTTATCCATAACAATAAGGCGTTATATGGTGTTGAGGCGATTTGTAGAATTTTACCAATCGCACTTTCAACCTATTACCGGACTTTAGATCTCACAGTTGAGAAGCATTGCTTCGCAAGGGAACATCGAGCGAAACGGGATCTGCATGACTTTCATCATGCTGAACAAATTAAACGAATTTGGAAAGAAAGTTCAGGTCGATAGAGATGATTGAATATTTAAAAGCAGATTGGCAAGGTTTAGCAGATGTGCAACTTGCGACACTAAACTGGGTAGATTGGTTCAATAAAAAGCCTGTACGCACTGGGTTATGTATCACCTTTTGAGTTTGAAGCAATGTACTATGATAATATTAACCCGTTAGGTCAGGTGGCCTAACTTAAATAAAAAGTCTCCGACAAACCCGGTACGGTTCAGTACTGTCTTTAGCATCTATCTTCACATTCTGTTCACCTTAACTCACCTAAAGTGTAAAAATAAACTGTGAAGATGGACAGTAAACATGAATCAAGTCAAAACGTTAATGGCAATTGCCTTATCCTTACCCGTGATTTTCCTGTCAGGATGTAAAAGTGTTCCTCGTTATTCCTCTGATTATGCAAATGCCAGAGCAAGTATTCAGGGAATACCCTTAGATGATGCAAAAGCACTAGAAATCGGTAGCCGCTTCACTTCGGCATTTAATACCTTGGGCACACCTAAATTCGTTGAAAATGCTGGAGCACTGTATGCAGATCAGCTGTTCATTAACGATACCCTGTCGCAATTCTCATCGCGTAAAAAACTGCTTGAACATTTTCAGGGCATGAACAAACGGGTCAGCAAGGTCAGCGTCACGTTGTTAAACACCTCTTATCATCAAGACTCAGCCTATGTGCATTGGCATATGGTTTATGATTTTAAAATGTTCGGGAAGACACGAACAATGGATTCCTATGGCATCAGTGAAATAAAGGTCAACCCAAACCATCAGATTATTTTCCAACAAGACTTCTGGGATCCCGCTAATGGTTTGTATCGTTCTTTACCTTATGTAGGAGGATCTTATTCATGGGTACTGCCTTTCAAAAAGTAGGAATCAGTACGGCGTTACTAATAGCATGTGGCTTCAGTCCATGGGTGCAGGCCCAAAGCTTAAACGCTTGTGGCCAAGGCCCTCTAATGGTTGGACAAAAACAGGTCGGTGTGGCCAGTTACTTTGCGCAAAACTGTAATCTGCCTTGGCAAGGTCAAAACATGCAGATGGATTTTACCTATACGCAGAATATTCCAGAATGGGCATTCAAACGTGCAGCTACATATCTACTCAAACGTAATATTAAAGATCAAAAAATGCATGCTGTTTTCAATCCAATCACCGATCTGTATCGTCCAGTGAACTCAGGAGATCTATACCAACTAAAATATAGCCATGCCACACACACATTAAGCCTATACTTAAACCAGAAACTACAGGGACAACTCCAGAACCCATTAGCCCAGCAATATTTTAATATATGGCTAGGTCCTCAGCCATTTAGTGCTAAATTAAAACAGCAATTAATAAAGTAGTCTCTACAGTTATGTCTAAACATTTTATTTTGATAGTTGAAGATCATTACGAACTGGCATCTACCTTATGCGAGTTTCTAGAAGAGCATGGTTTTGTGGTCGATCATGCTCGAAACCTAAATGCTGCACGTCAATTACTCAAACAGCAACGCTATCATATTTTACTTTTAGATATTAACTTACCTGATGGTTCGGGTTATGAACTATGTGAATGGCTACGAA
>Ga0224730_1011_pt1 | contig 15763 bp, 13 predicted proteins | sample IA12soil_GW_GH6A_FD_161644 | JGI IMG/M metagenome (GOLD analysis project Ga0224730, IMG submission 161644) | Enriched cells from agricultural soil in Iowa, United States - IA12soil_GW_GH6A(-) | ecosystem: Environmental > Terrestrial > Soil > Agricultural land | place: USA: Iowa | collected 2017-05-08
TTTTACGCATGGCGATGTCAAACAGTTTACGATCTTCTGCTTTTTCAATCGCTTCTTTAGATGCACCAATCAATTCAACATTGTATTTTTCTAAAATACCGTTGGCATCGAGTGCAAGTGCGCAGTTTAATGCTGTTTGACCGCCCATCGTTGGGAGAACCGCATCTGGACGTTCTTTTTCAATGATCTGTGCAACTGTCTGCCAGGTGATTGGCTCGATATAGGTTGCATCTGCCATTGAAGGGTCAGTCATGATGGTCGCTGGATTCGAGTTGACCAAAATAACACGGTAGCCTTCTTCACGAAGCGCCTTACATGCTTGTGCACCTGAGTAGTCAAACTCACACGCCTGACCAATAACAATAGGACCAGCACCAATAATTAAGATGCTTTTAATATCCGTACGTTTAGGCATTATTCGCTCCTGAGTGAGGGTAAAGCGGAGCGAAGCTCCGTCCGAACGCAAGACGAGAAGCTATGCTTCGAGTAGTCGCAATATTCATCTTAAACATCATTTTTTAGCCTGCTCAATCAAGTGAATAAAATGATCGAACAATGGGGCACAGTCATGTGGACCAGGGCTGGCTTCAGGGTGACCCTGGAAGCTGAATGCTGGTTTGTCAGTACGATGGATACCTTGGTTTGTACCATCAAACAGTGAACGATGTGTCACTTTTAAGTTTGCAGGTAAAGTACTTTCATCGACAGCAAAGCCGTGGTTCTGCGAAGTGATCATCACTGTACCGTGATGTTCGCTGAGAGGGTCAAGATTTTGTACAGGATGGTTCGCACCATGATGTCCATGATTCATTTTCATGGTCTTCGCACCAGAAGCGAGCGCCAAAATCTGGTGACCTAAACAAATACCAAATACAGGTAAAGTCGTAGTTTCAACAATCGTTTTTACTGCTTCAATGGCATAGTCACATGCCGCTGGATCACCAGGACCATTTGACAGGAACACGCCATCTGGATTCAACGCGAGCACTTTCTCCGCAGGAGTTTGTGCAGGAACAACTGTTAATTTACAACCACGGTCTGCGAGCATACGTAAGATGTTGGTTTTGACACCATAATCGTATGCAACGACATGAAATTTAAATTCAGGTTGAGCAAAGCCTTGACCTAAAGCCCAGGAACCTTCAGTCCATTCAAAGCCCTCAGGATCACAGCATTCTTTTGCAAGGTCTAAACCATTTAAACCACCGAAGGCACGCGCTTTCGCAATCGCCTCTTCTTCAGTGATATTTTCGCCAGCAAGGATGCAACCGTTTTGCGCGCCTTTGTCACGTAAAATACGTGTCAATTTACGCGTGTCAATATCAGCGATGGCAACAACATTGTGTTGTTCAAGGTATTCGCTCAGCGATTGTTCAGCACGGAAATTGCTGTGTAATAAAGGAAGATCACGAATAATTAAACCGTTCGCCCATACTTTATGGATGCGACCAGATTCAACGTCTTCGCTATTACAGCCTGTATTTCCAATATGGGGATAAGTCAGCGTCACAATTTGTTGCGCATAACTTGGGTCAGTCAAAATTTCCTGGTAGCCAGTCATGGCTGTATTAAAAACGACTTCACCAGTCGTACTACCCGATGCACCGATAGACGTTCCTTTAAAGATCGTTCCATCTGCGAGGGCTAAAATGGCGGGGGTGCTCAAACCAAAGCTCCTGAACTAAAACCACAAAAATAGGGCTGTAAAAAAGCGAGAAGACATAAAAAAAGGCAGGCTGTCTTTAAAAACATGCCCCTCCTTCCAGTCTGCTCGCTTGTAACTTAACAGCGCATTATACGCATGAGTAGGTGAAAAGTCTATGTGTTTTGTCTATTAAACTCAGGAATTGGTGTTTTTCTTTTATAAGTTTAAATGGACAGCTGTCTATTGCAAAATCAGTCATTCTTATAAATATATCATGAGATATTATGCAAATTGTCTAACAATTTTTTAGGGCTTTAGGTGGAAAGCGCTTTATCTTATATATAGCCAAAAAATCAACGATCAATATAGAGGGGAATCAAGATGGCTGAGACAAAAACCGCACCTGCAACTGAAGAAGTGAAAGATGTTGTTGTTGAAAAAACTGCAAAAGCTAAAGAAGCTGTGGCGGAAAAGACGGCAGAAGTCAAAGAAGCTGTAGCTGAGAAAACGGCAAAGGCGAAAGAGGTTGTTGCTGAAAAAACCGCAAAGGCGAAAGAAGTGATTGCTGAGACTCAGGAACAGGCGAAAGAAGTCATTGCTGAAACTCAGGAAAAAATTGAAGCTGAAGCAAAAGAACTCAATGATGCTGTTCAAAATCAGTTTGCACAAATCAAGCAAGACATTTTACAGCGTATTGAAGTGATCAAGGGCCAGTTTAACTTGTCTCAAGAAGACTTGGTTGAATTTAAGAATGCCTTGAAAACTGAGTTAAACGCTTTGGTTGAAGACTTAAGCAAAGTCAGCAAAGAACTGAAAGATGACATTAGCCAGATTTCAGTAAAACACAAAGACACTTTGACTGAGAGCTTTAAACGTACCAAAGAACAAGCAGTTGAAGCCTGGAATAAGGTGCGTGCAAGCTAAGTCATCGCTTGCCAATAAAAAAGCGAGAATTGAGTTCTCGCTTTTTTGTTTTTTAGACTTATTAAAAAAAGTTAAAACTTATGCAGCCAATCCCGTTTGTTATGGAAATCGGCCTGAGGGCTGCTATGCTGCATTGCAAAGTAATGCATGCCTTGAGTGGTATTTAACACTGCAGTTAAACCAAGATACAGGTCAGCCCATTTCAATTTATTTTGCTGCATAAACTGGGATAAATCCACACTGACATTTAAGCCATAGTGGGTACGTTGTAAATGGTTCAACTCAATATCATAGGCAGCTATAGGCGGCATATTTTCTGGAAAGCGATATTCTTCAAATTGATAGGCCTGCCATGCCTGAGAGGGAGAAAGATTGATTTCACGATAGAAATCTTCATCTTTCACACCAATAAAAATCTCAAAACAAGTCTGTTCCCATAAAAAGTCAAGGCGGGGATGTTCCGAAACCTGATCGGGATAAATCAGAAACTGATTTGGGTCACGCACCCAGAAACCAACATTCACAGTTGCTGGTGTTTGCTGCTCAATCGCCCCAACCACCGTAATGGCGTTAAAGCGATCAAAAGCCGACAATTCATAACTTGCCATTGCTTAGTTATTACTGAGGTGAGCAAAACGAACGAGGTTGGAAAGATGTTGGTTTTGTTTGGCTGCCTTTTTATAAAGCAAAACAATTTTACCAATTTTCTGTACCGATTCCGCACCAGTCGCCTCAACAAGGGCATCAATCACTGCCGCACGCGCCTCACGGTCTTCACCCGCAACTTTCACCTTAATCAGTTCATGGTCATTTAGCGCACGATTCGTTTCTTCAATGACGTTTTCTGTAAGACCGTGGCTACCAACCATTACAACTGGGTTAAGTGCATGACCAATTTGACGCAAACGCTTACGTTCATGGATAGATAAAGCCGCCATTAAAAATACCTGATTTGAAAAACGACCTAGTATAGCCTGCATCCCAAACCTAAGATAGATTCAGTAGGCAGACTGATCATAAATATTCAGAAAACTGTTGAAATAACCAATGATGTTGATCGAAAAAAATCTGTAAAAGTTCGTGTGATTACGCTACATCCGTACTGTAATGAGAGTAATTTTCACGTACAATGACCAATCAGAAGTGTTTTGAAATTTAGTGAGTTATGGCGACACGCATTACCAATCAAAAATTGTCGAAAAGCAGTCGTGCGTGGATGAGAGAGCATCTGGATGATCCTTTTGTTAAAAAGGCGCAGAAAGAGGGGTATCGCGCACGCGCAGCATATAAGTTACTCGAAATCCAAGAAAAATATAAACTGATTAAACCTGGTATGACGGTTGTCGATCTGGGCGCGGCACCTGGTAGCTGGTCACAGATCGCAGGTAAGCTGGTCGGTGCCAATGGTTTGGTGATTGCATCGGATATCCTGCCAATGGATGCGCTTCCAGATGTGACCTTTTTACAGGGTGACTTTAGGGAAGAGGAAGTCTTCGAAAAATTGTTAAATATTTTAAATGGTCGTCAGGTAGATATTGTAATTTCTGATATGGCCCCTAATACATCAGGTAATAGGGCTGTCGACCAGCCACGCCAAATTTATTTGTGTGAGTTGGCACTGGATTTTGCTCAGAAAGTTTTAGGACCAAATGGACAGTTTGTGGTTAAGGTGTTCCAGGGTTCAGGATTTGATGAGTTTAGAAAACAGGTGGTTGATGGTTTTGATGTATTAAAAACAGCCAAACCTGCGGCGTCACGCGCTCGGTCAAAAGAGGTTTTTTTGATTGGACAGGGTCGTAAAAAGGCATTGCAATAAAAAGTGTACTTGCCAAGATGTTAAAAATTGTGCATTTTGTACCTTTTAAGTTTTTTGCAACGCAAATTCATTGCTGTTTTTGTGAAGGTCAGCCAAGATTAGGTATGATCAAATTAGATTGATATGGGAATAAAGCCTTGAGCGATTACTTCAAGAATGCCGTATTGTGGCTCATCATACTCGGTGTTCTGATTTTGATTTTTAGCAACGTCAGTGACCGCAATAAGCCTGCAGCGATGAAATATTCAGATTTCGTTGCAGCGGTAAATGCTGGGCAAATTAAACAGGTCACCATTGATGGATTGAATATCAGTGGTGAGAAAACCAATGGTTCTTCATTTGAGACGGTTCGCCCACAAGTAGAAGACACTGAGTTGCTACCAAGCTTGAACAAACAAAATGTAGTGGTTGAGGGCACAGCACCACAACGCCAGGGCATTTTGATGCAACTTCTTATTGCGAGTTTCCCTGTATTGCTGATCATCCTGTTGTTCATGTTCTTCATGCGTAATATGGGCGGTGGTGCTGGTGGTAAAAACGGTCCGATGAGCTTTGGTAAGTCAAAGGCAAAAATGCTGTCTGAAGACCAGATCAAGGTCACATTTAGTGATGTTGCAGGCTGTGACGAAGCAAAACAGGAAGTGGTTGAAATTGTAGATTTCCTGAAAGACCCTGCTAAATTTAAGCGTCTTGGTGCAACCATTCCTCGTGGTGTATTGATGGTGGGTCCTCCAGGTACAGGTAAAACATTATTGGCAAAAGCCATTGCTGGTGAAGCCAAGGTTCCTTTCTTCAGTATCTCTGGTTCTGACTTTGTTGAGATGTTTGTTGGTGTGGGTGCATCACGTGTCCGTGATATGTTTGAACAGGCAAAACGCCATGCACCATGTATCATCTTTATTGATGAGATTGATGCGGTGGGTCGTCACCGTGGTTCAGGTACAGGGGGTGGTCATGATGAGCGTGAACAAACCCTGAACCAGATGCTTGTTGAGATGGATGGTTTTGAGGGTAATGAAGGCGTGATCGTCATTGCCGCAACCAACCGTGTCGATGTGCTTGATAAAGCCTTGCTTCGTCCAGGTCGTTTTGACCGTCAGGTGATGGTTGGCTTGCCAGACATCCGTGGTCGTGAGCAAATCCTGAATGTTCACTTGAAGAAACTTCCTTCAGTGACTGGTGTGGATGTTAAGATTCTTGCCCGTGGTACGCCTGGTTTCTCTGGTGCGCAACTTGCGAATTTGGTGAATGAAGCTGCATTGTTTGCTGCCCGCCGTAATAAAAATACGGTTGACATGCATGACTTTGAAGATGCAAAAGACAAGATCTACATGGGTCCTGAGCGTAAGTCGATGGTGATCCGTGAAGAAGAGCGTCGCGCAACGGCCTACCATGAAGCTGGACATGCGATTGTTGCTGAAATCCTACCAGGTACAGATCCTGTGCATAAGGTAACGATTATGCCACGTGGTTGGGCATTGGGCGTGACTTGGCAGCTTCCTGAACAAGATCAGACCAGCCATTATAAAGACAAGATGTTGAATGAACTTTCAATCCTGTTTGGTGGTCGTATTGCGGAAGAAATCTTCATCAACCGCATGTCAACTGGTGCATCCAATGACTTTGAACGTGCAACTAAGATGGCACGTGCAATGGTCACCAAATATGGTATGTCAGATGCGCTTGGTGTCATGGTCTACGAAGACGAAAACCAGAGTGGTTTCTGCGGCAATGTTGGTAGTCGTACCATTTCAGAAGCGACTCAACAAAAAGTAGATGAAGAAGTACGTCGTATTCTGGATGAGCAATATACCGTTGCACGTAATATCTTGGAAAATAATAAAGATATCGCGCATGCAATGGTGAAAGCACTGATGGATTGGGAAACCATTGATCGTGACCAAATCCGTGACATTATGGAAGGTCGTGAACCACAACCACCTAAGGTCTATATTCCTGAAAATCCAGTGGCTGCATTTGAACCACCCAAAGATGGTCCATCTACACCACCACCATTACCAGCAATGGGCTAATGGTTAAAATCAAAGAGAGTCGCTAAAAGCGGCTCTTTTTTTGTCCTTATTTTGGCTAAGCTGAAAAATAAATCAACAATGTTCTCAGAATAGTCTTGTTAAACTAAAGTGATTCGTAAAGTGTTAAGAGTTTTTTGATAATGCAGTTGATGCCATTACCACAGCAGCAGTTACACTGTGGTCGTTTTACACTGGATTTATCCCAGCCACAGATTATGGGTATTCTCAATGTCACCCCTGATTCTTTCAGTGATGGTGGACAGCATCATCATAAAGAACAGGCGGTTCAACGTGCTTTACAGATGATAGAAGAGGGTGCAAGCATTATTGATATTGGTGGAGAATCCACGCGCCCCAATGCGTCACCTGTTGAGCTTGAGGAAGAAATTCAGCGTGTGATTCCTGTGGTGGAAGCATTGGCAAAATATGATGTTGTTATTTCAATAGATACCAGCCAGCCAGAAGTAATTCGTGCTGCTGTAAAAGCGGGCGCACATATCTGGAATGATGTTCGTGCCTTAACCCGTCCGCAAGCATTGGAAACGGCTGCTGAGTTGAATATTCCTGTGATATTGATGCATATGCGTGGTGAACCAACCAATATGAACCAGCTTGATCAATATACAAATGTCACAGAAGATGTGATGTATGAGTTAGAGCAACGCTTGGATCAGGCACTCGAAATGGGAATCAAAAAATACAATATCATCCTTGATCCTGGTTTTGGTTTTGCTAAAAATGCTCAACAGAATTTTCAATTATTAAATGAATTCTGGAAGCTGAACCAGATGGGCTATCCGATCTTGTCAGGTTTGTCCCGTAAGCGTTTTATTGGTGAAGCCTTAAATGGTATAGCTGCACAAGAACGTGCAGTGGGCAGTGTTGCAGGACATCTAATGAGTATTCAGCAGGGTGCCAGTATTGTCCGTGCGCACGATGTCAAAGCGACCAGTGATGCCATTAACGTCTGGAAAATGATGTTCAATCAATAATAGTTTAGGGTATTGATAGAACCGTAAGATTCTATTGGCTTGCTCCATAAATATATCAGATGAGTAATTTTTAAAAATGGAAAATAAAACAATTACATATAAAAGCTTGTGGGTGTTTGCACTCATTCTCAGTCTAGGATTTATTGTTTCGGCTGCGGTGATTGGCTATGCCGTGAAGCAATTTAATAACAGCAGTAATTCAATTACCGTCAAGGGACTGGCAGAAAAACCGATTCAGGCAGATTCGGCCCGTTGGGAAATTAACCTGCAAACCAGCCACACTTCAGAAAGTATTCCACAGGCCTATCAGTTACTTGATCAGCAAATGAAAACCTTGCAGGATTTCTTTGTTGAGCATGGGTTTAAAGCCGCTGATATGCAATTGGGTAATAAGAGTTCCCAGTCTTATTATGAAGAGGTGGAGACGGATGAGGGACGAACCCGACGTGAGTTTAAAGGCTATATTGCAATGCAGTCTTTGGTGATCAACAGTCGTGATATTCAAAAGATTGAAAAGGCAGCCAAAGATGCGTATTTGCTGGATGAAAAAGGCATTGCAATTGCCCAAAAACCTGATTATCTGGTGTCTAATTTAGAAGAAATTAAAATGTCATTGATTGCCAATGCCACCAAAAATGCCTATAGCCGTGCCAATGAATTTGCCAAGGTCGGTGGTGCGAAAGTGGGTAGCATGCGTTCAGCCAGTCAGGGTGCATTTTATATTTTGCCTGAAAGTGGTTCGGATGAAGATAGTGATTATGGTGGAGCCTATGATAAAGCTACCATTAATAAAATTGCCCGTGTGGTGGTGACCATTAATTATGCGATTGAATAATCAATCAAAATAAGATAGCAAAGTGCGATTATGAAGATCAGGATACATTCAAATACGGTGTATCTTTCTTTTTTTGCATACAATGATTTTGATCTAGCCATACATTTGAAAAGATAAATAAAATTGGGGAAATGAAAAATGCATCATCTTGCAAAAATATTTGCTTTAACTGTACTTGGCAGCATGATTGCCGCTTGTCAATCAGTTGAATCACAGCATCGTGAAGTTGCAATCGAAACCCATGATCGCGCAATGGCCGCAAATATGAAACGTATGGTTGCACCTCGTCCTGTATTGGCAATTGCAGCCATGCCCGCACCTGCAATGGAACGCCAGCGTTTGCAACAAAACACTGAAAAATACCAGAAAAATGATGTGAATCCTGTACATCGGGTTGCAGATCAGGCAGTTTCAACTTTTAGCATTGATGTCGATACAGGCAGTTATAGCAATACCCGCCGTTTCCTCAATGATGGGCGTTTGCCACCAGTCGATGCGGTTCGTGCTGAGGAAATGATCAATTATTTTGATTATCAATATCCACAGCCAAATAGTATTCACCCATTCTCGGTCACGACTGAAACTGTTGATTCACCCTGGAAACAACATGCCAAACTGATCAAGATCGGGATTCAAGCCAAAGACTTGGCAACCAAACAGTTAGCACCAGCCAATCTGGTTTTCCTTGTCGATGTCTCAGGCAGTATGGATGCACCAGATAAATTGCCCTTGGTTAAGCAAACTCTACGTTTATTGACTGAGCAACTACGTCCGCAAGATAAGGTCACGATTATTACCTATGCCAGTGGTGAAAAACTGGTTTTGGAACCTACTTCGGGCGATCAAAAAGACAAGATTTTGCGTGTGATTGATGCTTTGCAGGCGAGTGGTGCAACCGCAGGCGAGCAGGCGATTCAACTGGCTTATCAACAGGCAGAAAAAGCCATGCTGAAAAATGGCATCAATCGAATTTTGCTGGCAACGGATGGTGACTTTAATGTCGGGATCACCGATTTTAGTACCCTAAAAGGCATGGTGGCGGAAAAACGAAAAAGTGGTATTTCGCTCACCACGTTGGGCTTCGGCACAGGCAACTATAATGAACAGTTGATGGAGCAGCTTGCCGATGCGGGTGATGGTAATTACAGTTATATCGACAATAAGAATGAAGCCAAAAAAGTGGTGCAGCGTCAGCTTTCATCCACACTTGCGACAGTAGCGCAGGATGTCAAAATTCAGGTCGAGTTTAATCCAGCGACTGTAAAAGAATACCGTTTGGTCGGCTATGAAAATCGGATGCTGAAACAGGAAGATTTTAATAACGACAAGGTTGATGCAGGTGATATTGGGGCGGGGCATAATGTCACTGCCATTTATGAGATCGTTCCAGTCGGGCAGCAAGGCTGGCTCAATGATTCACGCTACCAAACCCCGACAAAAACCAATGCAGGAAATACCTCAGAATATGCTTTTGTCAATGTGCGTTATAAATTACCGAATCAGGATAAAAGTATTTTATTGAATCAGCCTGTGCCAGTAGGTCGTAAATCTTTATCTCAAGCCAGTAATGATACCCGTTTTGCGGTTGCGGTGGCTTCCTATGCCCAGCAGTTAAAAGGTGGAGAATATAATGGTGCAATGGGCTGGGATCAGATTATTCAACTGGCGCAGCAGTCAGCCAAACCCGATCCTTATTTAATGCGAGAGGAATTTGTTGAATTGGCAAAAATCGCAAAAAATCTCAGTGCTAAAAAGGACTAGAGATTAAATTGATGAAAAGCGGTCGGAAAAACCGCTTTTTTATTGCCTAAATCTCGTGATTTGCAGCAGATTATGCTATAAGCATGGCGTTTTATTGACATCTTATTGTGTATGTTTGAAGATTTACTCCTCCCCATGTTTGATGATGAATATTATCCCGATATTCTGGTGGCCGAAGTCAAACAGCATATTCAGCAATTCTCAAAAAAAGTAACTGGTTCAGGCGTATCTGAGTCGGATATTTATCGTTTCGCCCATCAAACCCTGATTGAAATTAACGAAATGAAACCGCAGTTTGATGATCTGGATTCAAGCCTGGATGATACGGCTGCCGATTATATTGCTGAAGCCATGATGATGATTGTGCAGGAGGCGGGATATTTGGAGATTGAAATGGAAGAGTTGATTGCCAATCGGGAGTGGTAAGCTACACTCCCGAGCTAAAGTTTCTCTTTAAAAAGTGATTATTGCGCTGTTTCACTCCAAAGTTTGGGTAAAATAATTTGCCCTGAAATCTCTGCCTCAATTTTAGGCTGTCTGATTTTTTGATAATAGATACTTTCACTATTGATCAATAAACCCAAAGTATCATTTTTATGCAATTTTGCATTGACACTTGAAAGTTCAATATTTTGACCCTCACCATCTTGCTGTGATGAACCCTGTATCACCTGATCATAAAGACGTTTTTTTGCTGGATTCAAGGGTGTAGTCTGTTCATTTAGAATCTGGTATTTGCCCGTCCTGGCTGATTTTACTGCAACGGAAATAAACAGGGTTGGGGCGATTTGCCCAGACTTTGACTCAATGTTGAGTGTCAACTGTGGTGAACCCGTCATATAAGTGGTTTGGGTTGCGCTATGAATGGGAATAAACACCGCCTGTTTTGGTGTTGCTGCAATCCACGTTTTGGCAATGCTGTAGTGTGTGCTAGGCGTTAAATCACTCAGATGATTTACAGGGCTATGATCAATACATAATTCAGGCAATGTTATGGGTGTCTGATCTTTAAGCTTCTGGTTAAACCACGCCATAATCGTATCTTGTAAATTATAGTGTTGTTTATTGCCACAACTGACTGACTTGCCAATATACCAAAATGGTGTGTTGCCCAATGGTGAATGTTGGGCAAAAGGCTGTAAATGACCACCTTGAACACCGATTAAATGTACCTCATGCTGGGCATGCTGAATACATTGTGCAGCTTTGACTCCCTCATTAAATGGAAACAATACATCCCGAAATCCCTGAATAATCAGGGCATCTGCTTTTGGTGCCTGGGCATGTTCACAAAACCAGCTGGCCTGATGGGTTTTAAGGAAGTTATAGGTAGAATCCTTTAATTGACCTTGCTGGGTATCGACATAGGCCTGCTTGAGTTCAGGATGAAACTTGTTCCAGTTCCACCAGTCACCAATCAGGTTCAGGAATGCAATCCAGTCAGTTTTGGGAATCCCATTCGGGGCAAGGCTATTCACAATGTCATACCATGTTGTGATCGGTACAATCGCCTGTAGACGGGGATCTAAAGCGGAAACCAGATACTGTATGCCACCCGCATAGGACTCACTAATCATACCTGCACGGACACCGTTCTGATTTTTTGCCAATTGAGGAAGATTCTGTTCAGCCCAGTTCATAATGCTGATGACGTCCTGAGCTTCCTTTTCAGGATCGGCAAGGCGAATTTTACCCTGACTATTGCCATGCCCACGCTGGTCATAACTAATCACCCAATAACCATTTTGCCAGGCTTTTTTTGCCACTTGTCCAGTCGGTAGCAGAAAACCATACAGGCTCAGGCTAGGGCGTTTCATACGGGATAAGCCAAAACCATGCGTATGCAATAACAAAGGCGCAGTTTGCCCGACCTTTAAATGTGGCTGATAAACAGTAAACGCCAGTACCGTGCCATCAGGAGCGATGGTTTTTGCCTGATAATAACGCTGTTTTAATTCACTGTCCTTGACTTGAGTAGGGATAGGTTGAACAGCGGCATGCATACAACCTTGTAATGCCAGAACTAAGCCAAACCATAGCCATAAAAGGTAGGTACGCATCGATTTTTTTCATCCTTGAGCAAATCTTTGGGAGTTCACAATGTGAGTGGCTATAGTTTAACGTGGCTCATCAATGGATACCATCCACTGATAGATCATTTTGGCTGACCTATCAGTTTTAATCGTTACAACACACGGGCTTTGTTGCGATAGGCATATAGAGACAGGCCTAGGCATAAAAAAATTAAACCTATAATCAAGTGTGAGCTAAGAGATTCATGGTTAAAAAATACACCCCAAAAGGTGGCCAATACAGGTGTAAGGATCGTGATCAGCATCACTGTGGTTGGATTCAACTTCTGGATGAGGTGAAAATAAAAAATCATTGCGAGTATGGAAGAAAAAAACGCACTATAAAGTATAGCCAGACTTGCCTGTAAGCCTGGCAGTTGTGTTGGCATCTCATTCATAAAAAAGGGCAACAGGCACACATAGCCCAACCATGATACTAGGGTTGAACCTGTGGTCTGAATGATGGGATGGATGTCAGCACCAACTTTCGCCACGGCAAACATTGAAATGACATAAAGAAATACGGCCAGCATCACATAGCCAACGCCCAGCATATCCATCTGAATATGATCAGCACCAATTCCCATCGTGAGTGCTAAACCGAATATGGCAAGACTCAGTCCATACCATTGACGTTTTAAAAAATGTTCACGTTTTAAAATAAACACCGCAATCAAGCCTGACCATAATGGGGCTGTGCCAAAAATAATCGAGATCATGCCAGATGAAATTCGGGTTGCGCCGATATAGCAAAAGGTCATTGAACCAAACAATCCCAATGCTCCTGCGGCATAACTCATCAGGGATTTTTTATTGATGATAAGTTTTAGTCGAAAATAAAACAGACAGATCAAGGCCAGAGGAATGGCAATACTGAATCGTAGAAACAAGCCCCACGCCCAATGAATTTCATGCACTGTCCAGACGGCTGCCAATGGGGTCAATGACCAGATCAGCACCACAGCAATGAATTGACCGACTGTAGCAAGGCGAGGGTTGGCAGGGACTACAGTCGGTTGTACCTGTGTGGTGTGTATAAAATTCTTTTGCTGAAACTGTGACATGAGAAATCTCCTATTATTGTTGCAATCGCAACGGTGTGTTTTTTAGATTTAAAAAAAAATAGGGCAATAAAAAAGGTCGCTACTGAGGCGACCTTGCTGTTCAAATGATGCTTTTAAATTGTCATCGGCTGAATATTTGCAAAGTCCCCCGCATTAAAATGCAGACACGTCGCCATGCCGCACTGGCGGGAATGCTGTGCAGAATCATAATCAGGCGTGTAGAGGAAACTTGCTTTGCCAACATGAGCATGATTTAAAAATAAACGATAGATTTTTATAACATAAGCTTGGGTTGAAAAATAGTTATAATCTCAAATCATGATAAAAATATCAGTGAATAAAATAAAGAATTTGTGATTGCTTAACATGAGAATCCTTCCATAATGATGTCATCCAGTTAGCCTGCTGGCAACCTACTGGACCAGCCGTAAGCATATTGCGACCTGGGTAACGCAAGCAATTGGTAGGATCACTATAAAAAAATCCAGTTTTACCCTATGGTCAAACTGGATATTCAGTGTGTTATGACTTATGTTTCCAATAAGGCCAATTTTCTTCAGGGCTAAACTGATAATTGTCATCCAGCCAGTACGTCCGTTTGGGTGCTGACTTTTCCTTAAGTCCCATGATATGCATCAGGTTATTATCCAGTTCTGCCGTGTTCAGTGTCCTGGTTTTATCCACCCCAGTTGAGGGGATATGGTCATACCACATGATCACGGGAACCTGATAACCTGCCTTGGTATTTGGGCTGTGGCCTGCATAGTCGATTTCATGCCCAACTTCATTGCCATGATCCGATACCACCATGAATGACCTGAAGTCTGGCACATGATCGGCCTGTAACTCATCCAGAAATTTGGCCAATAAGGAATCTTCATACAACAGCGCATTGTCATAATCATTGCGTAGCGAACGAATCCACGGGTCAATATCCCTGTTTTTAAGATCAGTTTCCACCGCATCATTACTGGTGCTGGTAAAGCGGTTAAAGGCTGCTGGGTAACGTTCCTGATAGTTGGGATGGGCACCGATCAAATGCAGGATAATCAATTTTTTCGGTTCAGGATCAGCCAGTGCCTGCTGATAATCAGGGAACAGGTTTTCATCAAGAGAACTGCTGCTACGCCCTGAACGCCTGTTTTTATAAATGGCTTTATCTGTATAGGAACCAAAAAGGGAGGAGAGATAAACATCGTCCTGATTGCTGATCCAGTAAATTTTATAGCCTGCCGCTCGGGCATAGGCCAACACACTTTCAGGGGAATATTTATCATGTTCCGATGCGGGACTTTTCGTCAATAAAACCCGTAAGGCATTGATGGTGGAAGGAACAGGTGAAAAGGCGTTGCAAAAAACCTTAAGCTGATCCAGTCGTTTACTGAGTTCTGGTGTGGTATCTCTTGGATAGCCACATACACCATAATTTAGGCTGGTGATACTTTCTGAAAGTACCAGCACATGGGTTTGTTTGCCCTTTGCCTGATCAGTTAAGACCAGATTTTGTTTTGCGCTGAGATCCCATTGCTGATGTACAGCTTTATGTTGCTTGATCCTGTTTTTAAAATTCTGGATTTTGGCATGATAGTCTTGCCAAAATACCACAGGATGAACTTTGCGCGAGGGCTTCATTAAATAACTGGTTACAGTTAACAGCATCAGAAAAATGATGCAAATCCGATAGATGCGACTATTCCAGAGCTGGCTAAAATGTACAGGTTTAACTAATTTAAAAACAGCATAGCTATAAATGCCAAGCAACACCACAAGACTGAACAGTACAGCAGCCAGCAAGGCGAGATGAAGCTGGAAAAACTCCAGAATTTCATGTTTGTTGGTGTTGGCAACTGCCTCGATAATAAAATAGGCTTCATTATCACTGTTGAATAAAAACCATGTACTTGAGCGTAGCAAGGCATCTATCCATGCAACCAGCCACCAGAGGATAGACAGGATATACCAGTAATTTTTATGACGCGTAATCGCAAGATACGTGAAAACAACACCAAGCAAGGATAGGAAGCCCAGTCGTAAACCATCGGTTAAATTTCCAGCAAAACTCAACAGGCCACCCGTGATTAATGCAGGCAGCACAATAAGCAGCAAAATCTTAAAATTTTTTAAGCTGGCTTTCATATGGTTCTAATGCAGTGGGAGAGAGTAACAAGCGTGCTAATATCGGTTTAAGTGGAGGATGTGTCAATTCAAAATTGGGAAGTGTTTGATTGCACAGCAAATTAAATTGATTAGCCCAGCTTAATTTCTAATGGGAATGAACATTAAAATTATTTCCCTTAAGTCTCCAAAATCCATTATTTCTCCGCAATTTCCTTTTTTTTGCAATGATATGTTAATAGAGATGGTGTTTGCTGGAAAGCTCGGTAACGATCATAGGCTGAAAGTCACCATATTTGTTTATGTTTTTGAAAAATTGACTGTTTCAACCATGGAATGAACAGCCGTGCTATCTAAGTTTTTTATTGAGCGACCCATTTTTGCAGGTGTACTTGCCATTATCGTCATGGCTTTAGGGATACTCGCGATTCTCAACTTAGCTGTGGAACGTTATCCTGATATTGCACCTCCCAAAATTACCGTCTCAACAAACTATAGTGGCGCAG
>Ga0224730_1012_pt1 | contig 15589 bp, 17 predicted proteins | sample IA12soil_GW_GH6A_FD_161644 | JGI IMG/M metagenome (GOLD analysis project Ga0224730, IMG submission 161644) | Enriched cells from agricultural soil in Iowa, United States - IA12soil_GW_GH6A(-) | ecosystem: Environmental > Terrestrial > Soil > Agricultural land | place: USA: Iowa | collected 2017-05-08
AAAACAACTCTTTCCTGAACCATACAGCACCAACTGCACAAGGCTGGGGTTATGCGGTATTTGGTAAGGTTGTTGAAGGCATGGACGTTGTAAATGCAATTAAAGGCGTACGTACAGGTAACCGTGGTTATCACGCAGATGTTCCTTTAGAGAACGTCGTGATTGAATCTGCTAAAATTATCTCTGAATAATTTGATCCAACAGGATTCTTTGTGACCCATCTGTTTATATCAGATTTGCATTTGTCACCTGATCACCCTCGACTGGTTCGGGGGTTTTTAGACTTACTAAAACAATATCAAGATAAAAATACCCAGCTCTATATTTTAGGTGACTGGTTTAACGCATGGATTGGGGACGACTACACCGCCCCTTGGCTAGGTGAAATCGTTCAGGCTTTAAAAGAGTTCAATCAGGCAGGCAATCAGGTTTATTTTCAGGTCGGTAATCGTGATTTTGTTTTAGGAAAAAATTTCCTCAACCAATTTAATGGAATCCTACTCCCTGATGTCTATACGCTGGAAATTAACCATCAAAAATTCCGTCTGGAGCATGGCGATGCCCTCTGTACTGATGACATTGCCTATCAACGTTTTAGGAGTGTAATCCGCAATCCAGTTCTGCTGAGTTTATTGAAACGGACCCCATTAAGCTTTAGACAGAAACTTGCCAATGGTTTCCGTAAAAAGAGCAGTGAAACCAAACAGCTCAAAAACTATGACATCATGGATGTGAATGCTCAGGCTGTAGATTCAGTGATAGAACAGGTGGATTTTTTAATTCACGGTCATACCCACCGTCCAGAAATTCATTCACTGGGCAATAAACAGCGTTTTGTTTTGGGTGACTGGCGAGCAGACTCTGCATGGATTCTAGAAATTAACGAACAAGAAAATAGCAGCCTGGATTTTAAAAAGTGGACCTATTGATCGTTATTCCATTCAACTTTTATCTATATTCAAATCACATTTAGACACTTTTCCTACCTGCTAGATCCAGTAAAATAAACTGATTTTGTTATTTTGGTTAATCATAAATGGATTCCCTACACACCGCAAAAACACGTTACACCATCAAGGCATACGATGCGAGTAAAAAGATTCCAAAAGAACAGTTTGAAAAATTATTAGAAATTTTACGTTTCAGCCCCTCTTCGGTAAATATTCAACCCTGGCATTTTCTGATCGCAGAAACAGATGAGGCAAAACAACGTATTGCAGCAGGTTTAACAGGTAGCTATGCCTATAATGCCGCAAAAGTGCTCAATTCTTCACATACCCTGGTTTTCTGTACACGTACCGATATTTCCAATGAATATCTTGAGCAGTTACTTGAACAAGATGATGTCAGTGGCCGCTTTAAGGATGAGGCAGCAAAACAGGGACAAAGAGATACCCGTTCGGGTTATGTTGAGTTTTACCGAAATGAATTGAAGAACCTTTCAGCATGGATGGAAAACCAGACTTATATCGCGCTCGGACAACTCTTATTCGCCGCAGCCCTTGAACACATTGATGCCACACCAATGGAAGGCTTTGACAGAAATATTATTAATCAGGAATTTGGTTTGGCTGAAAAAGGCTTGAAAGCCTCCGTGATTGTGGCTTTGGGCTATCGTAGCGAAAATGATTTTAATGCGAAGCTACCCAAATCACGCCTTGCGGATGATGTGATTTTTACCCGTTTATAATTATCATAACGATTGAGGTTGTTTGTAAGGGCAGATAACCATCTACCCAAATTAAACTGTGTTCTGCTGGAATGAGACCATTAACCGCTACAACATCATCGCTTTTGCCAAACACAATACAGCCAGTACTCCACATACTAGGCCAATCCATGTATAGGCTTTAAGCCGTTCCCGAAACAGCACCACCCCACTAATTACCCCAAAAATCACCACAAAAATGTTCATGCCTGCAAACACAATCGCTGGTGTGTCTTTCAACATCATATGTGCTTTCACATACAGGGCAATATTGGCAAAATTGATCGCACCAAGGACTAGACCTGCAAAAATATTCTTGGGCTGCCAATTCGGCTGGGTGATGGCGAGATACGCAATTGATAAAACAAACGCCACAATGAAGATGAGATTTAATGTGACTGCAAACTGTAGACCCAGGCTACTGCTATATTTAAGTAAGATATCAACCGCAGCATAACCTGCCCAGACACAAAACAGAAATAGGGCAGATTTTAGATTTAGGCCTTGTGTGGCTTTCTCCGCCGCCTGCCCAAGAATAATGAAAAAAATTGCCACCACACCTAAAGCAACGCCAATCAGCTTTAACAGGCTAAACTGCTCACCAAATATAAAATAGGCAGCCAATAAAGAAAGAATCACTGCCAAACGCTGGGCAATCTCCGTTTTCACAATACCCGCAAACTGCAATGACTTGGCTAAACATAGAAAGATGCTAGGTAACAACACCGCCAAAATTAAAATCAGCCACCACGGCGTATGTTGCCATGAAACATGGGTGATATCCGTTTTAAACCAATAGGCGCATAACACACTGGCACTTAAATAGTTCCACGCAATCATTTGCCAAACATCAAAACCTTTTTCTTTCAGATATTTCAGCAAAATTGACACGATAACGCTGCAACAGGCAGCCGCAACAATAATTTCCATGAGATCTATTCTAGCTTTTTAGACATAAAAAAATGCCAGTCTGAAAACAGACTGGCATTTTTTAAAGATCATCAATCAATTAACGATTATTTTCGTCTTCTTGACCATCTTCAAATTTAGTTTCGCCGTCGAAACCGCCCTGACCACCGAAGCCGCCACCTGTAGCCTGACCACCACCAAAGCCGCCAGCAGCACCCTGTGCAGGGAAGCCACCAGTGCCCTGAGCACCAGCTGGACGTGGATTGCGTGCAGGAACGACAGTCGAAATCGCATGCTTATAAACCATTTGGCTTACTGTATTTTTAAGTAAAACCACATATTGGTCAAAAGATTCAATATGCCCCTGTAGTTTAATACCGTTAACAAGGAAAATAGAAACTGGAATACGTTCTTTACGGAGAGAATTTAAGAACGGATCTTGTAAAGTTTGACCTTTAGACATTTTTAACTCCAAAAAATTTTAAATCAGCGCAAAAAACTATCTTTATTTTTTAACTAAAAATTATAAAAAGACAGCCTGCGAATTTTGCGTTATCAAAAGAAGTTTCGCAAGTCTTCTTTCGCCTGCTTTATCGTCACATAAGTTTTAAAATCGTGTAATTCTTGCAAAGAACGTAGCCAAGTGTATTGACGTTTGGCAAGTTGTCGTGTCGCAAATAGTGCTCTAGTCTCCATTTCAACCCTATTTTTGAGACTCAAGTCACTTTTCAATAAAAAATCTAAAGCTTGACGATAACCTACAGACCGCATAGCGGGTAAATTATCATTTAAATCGTATTTTTTAATTAATTCCTCTACTTCATTTAAAAAACCAATATTCCACATCTTGCTCAATCTTTGCTCAATGCGTTGATGTAATTCTAACCGATCTGGCATAAGGGCGTAGTTATAAAAATTGTAACGATATGGTTGATTTTTAGGTTGTTCTGCCTGTAGTTTTGTTATTGGTTCACCCGTAATTCGGTACACTTCCAATGCCCGAATAATACGTTGCCGATCTGAAACCTTAAACTTTTGACCTGCGATGGGGTCAACAGCAACCAGTTCATCATAAACCGCCTGCCAGCTTTCCTGTTCAGCCTTGGCAATAATGGTATCACGAATCGCCTGATCCGCATTGGGCAGGTTATCGGCAAGTCCCTCAAGCAGCGACTTGAAATACAGCATGGTTCCGCCGACCAGAATTGGTGTCTTGCCCCGTGCGTGCATATCGTCAATCAAGGGGCAAACATCTTCAACAAACTGGGCCGCCGAGTACACTTCCAATGGTGTAATAATATCAATCAAATGATGTGGATATTGTTGCTGCTCTTCTTTAGTCGGTTTCGCCGTTCCAATATCCATATCCTTATAGACCAGGGCTGAATCGACAGAAATCAGTTCAAAATTTCCACGCTCATACAGTTCACATGCCAAAGCGGTTTTACCACTTGCGGTAGGCCCCATTAAATTAATCACGGGCAATTGATTTGACATGAAACCCTACTCTCCTCGAGCAAATAATTTATCTAGTTGATGTAGTGGAAATGCCCGCCAGGTGGGGCGACCGTGGTTACACTGGCTGGCAAACTCGGTTTGCTCCATTTGGCGCAACAATGCATTCATTTCAGACAGACTGAGTTGTCGGTGTGCTCTTACAGCCCCATGACAGGCCATTCCAGCCAACAGTTCATCACGTTTTTGCAATAACCCTCTCGCCTCATCATTCGGGTCAAGGTCATTTAACAGTTCTGGAATTAAATTGCCAAAATCTGCCTTATGCAAAATGGCTGGCACACCACGCACGATCACTTGTTCATCACCATATTGGTCAATTTCCAGCCCCAGCCGTTGCAATTGAGGTTGCAAGTCCTCAATACGTGTGGCCTGCATACGAGTAATGGAAACAACTTTAGGAATCAGCAGTTGTTGCGAAGTCCAAAATTCAGGTTTATCCCATGCCGACTTCATCTGCTGCAACAAGATACGTTCATGTGCCGCATGCATATCAACAATGATTAGACCTTCAGTATTTTGCGCCAAAATATAAATGCCATGAAGTTGTGCAATGGCAATACCCAGTGGAAATTCATCTACCTTTGCTACTGTTTGATCCTGCTCAGAATCAACCTCTTCACGCAAGGGAGCCAGATAACTTTTTAAGGCATTGTTGAGTTGTACGGAACCACTGTAACGCGGCTGTTGTGGTTGCGATGCATTATATTGAACTGCTTGCGGACGGCTTTGATTAAACTCAGTCAGCAAATCTGTTGATAGTTCTGTTTGCTGATTGAGCTGTGGTTCAGGTTCAACTTCAGCACGATGTAAATTAAATTGTTCCTGATATTTTGGTTGTGGCTGATAATTAAAATTCTCTGTCGCGGCATCATCCATTTTCATCGCTTGTGCTAAATCAGCAGTTGCGGTTTGAAATTGAGACAAGGTTGCTTTGGCATAATGCCGTACAAATTCATGTACTTCACGCTGGTTCAGAAAACGAATTTCATGCTTGGTCGGATGTACATTGACATCAATATTTTCAGGATCAACCTCTAAAAACAGCAAATAAGAGGAATATTGGTGTCCATGCAAAATCCCCTCATAGGCCATACGCAAAGCATGCGAAATGGTTTTATCTTTCACAATACGACCATTCACATAGACATACTGCAAATCAGCCTGTGCCCGTGCATCAGACGGATGCCCCAACCAGCCTGATAACCGCATATTGATACTTTCAGCATCCATCCAATATGCATTTTGGATAAATGCTTGACCCAATAATTGTTGCACTCGTTGATAACGTAATTCACCACTATCTGCGATGGGTAAATTCAAACGAATATTATCATTATGTTCGAGTACAAAACGAATTTCAAAATGAGTCAAAGCCAAACGGCGAACTATTTCTTCAATATGACCAAATTCTGTGCTTGGTTTTTTTAAAAATTTACGGCGAGCAGGCACATTAAAAAATAAGTCCTGCACACGGATATGTGTACCTTTTTGTGCTGCAACGGCCTGTATTTGCTGATGATCAAAAGCCGTTCCATTGACTTCAACTTGATAGCCGATACCCTGCTCATCTTGACTACTGGTTAAAGTTAAACGAGACACTGCTGCAATCGAAGCCAACGCTTCCCCACGAAATCCTAAACTGACAATCGCATGTAGATCTTCAGCAGTTTGAATTTTACTCGTCGCATGACGCATCACGGCTAATGGTAAGTCTTCAGCATGAATACCATGACCATTATCAATGATTTCAATCAGTGTTGAACCACCTTGTGCCACCCGAATAATCAGTTCGGTTGCTCCAGCATCAATCGCGTTTTCCAATAACTCTTTAACCACTGAAGACGGACGTTCAATGACCTCGCCCGCTGCAATCTGATTGGCTAAGGCTGCATCAAGTGTATGAATACGACGAGTTGAATCATGCACCATTCAATTGTTCCTGCAAAATTTGAGCTAAAGGCTCAGATGTTGTGGTCAATGTCACAAATCGAGTTAACTCATCATCTGATTTTTGAATATCAATGAGTACATCGGCTTGAGGAATTTCATTTCCACCTTTCGATGGCCATTCAAATAGGAATAAAGCATCAGGTGTTTCTAAATAGTCACGGATTCCCATCAACTCTAATTCATAGGGATCATCTAAACGATATAAATCGAAATGGAAAATTTCTTTGCCTTGAATGGTATAGGGTTCAACCAAGGTATAAGTTGGACTTTTTACTGAACCTTGATGCCCAAGATTCTGGATAAAGTAACGCGTAAATGTCGTTTTTCCAGCCCCTAAATCACCAATCAAATATATAACGCCTGAATGCACTTGTTGTGAGAGCACTTGCGCAAATTTTTGAGTGTCTTGTTCATGATTTAAAGTAAATTTCACTGAATATGACATGGCAAATAGAATAAAATTGGGATAACCGCTATGATAACATTGCCCTGAGGTAAAGCCTAATCCATAGCAATACGTTGGTTCTTTTTTACAACATTGAAGAGAAGACATGACTCTACAAAATCGGGTTGATCCTTGGGGGAAATTGAATACGCATCCCTCAAAAAGTGCGACTTTAATGGGGAATCGTGGTGGTAAGCTGCATAATGCAGACAAGCAAATCATTAAGCAATTTTCCACTCAATCCTGGATCAACTGCTTAACCACATTCGGTAATGTCAAAAGAGAGGTTTTTGGACAGTCTTATTCTGAACTGTTCTTTCTAGATGAAGCAACTGCCTTGGCGGCAGGTCACCGTCCTTGTGGAGAATGTCAGAACCAACGCTATAAACAGTTTAAAAATGCATGGATTTATGCAAACAACATTGGTATTTCACTACCTGTAAAAGAGATGGATAAAAAAATTCATCAAGACCGCCTAACAGCGGATAAAGACAAGAAAACATTTCAAGCTAAAATTTCTGATTTACCAATTGGCACTTTCTTTGAGCATGACTCAAAAGCAATCGTGGTTTTTACAGACAATCATTATTTGGTTTGGTCTTTTGATGGCTATCAACAGGAAGTTGAATTACCAAATGACCTGATTGTGAACGTACTCACGCCAGAATCTTTTGTCAAAGCATTTGATGAGGGATTTATACCTCGTTTTCACCATTCAGCCTCATTCAAATAATATGAATATCATTGAAAATTTTACTCCACCACTGATCAACGGTGTCAGTGCCAGTAAAGTCTTTTTACCCGATGACATTTCTGCACCTACCATTTTTGCTTATCTTTGCCAACACTTTCCACATATTCAATCAAGCGAATGGCAACAACGTTTTAGCGATGAATTAATCTATGCTGCGAACGGTGAAAAATTAAAAATAGACAGTATCTATACGCCCAATAGCCATATTTTTTATTATCGTTTTCTGGCCCATGAAATTCATGTGCCTTTTCAACATGAAATTTTATTTGAAAATGAAAATTTACTGGTGGTGGATAAACCTCACTTCCTGAGCATGACACCAACTGGACAATACGTTCAGGAAACCTTACTGGTTCGCCTGAAAAGACAAACAACTAATCAAGACCTAACCCCGATTCATCGACTGGATCGGGAAACGGCAGGCGTGGTTTTATTCAGCAAAAAAACTGAATCGCGGGGAATCTACCAACAACTTTTTGCCGAACGCAAAGTTCAGAAAGTCTATCATGCGATTGCTGCCTATCATCCCAAACTCAAATTTCCACAGACTGTTCAACTGCATCTAGAAAAGGGTAATCCTTTTTACACCATGCAAATTAATCCAGAAAAACCAAGCAATACAGAAACACACATAGAACTGTTGGAACATACACAGCACAAAGCCAAATATCTGCTTAAACCCAAAACGGGCAAACAACACCAACTCCGTGTACACCTCAATTACCTGGGTATCCCAATCCTCCACGACCCTTTTTACCCAACTGTCCAGCATAAGGCAGATGATGACTTTAGCTGCCCATTGCAATTACTGGCCAAGCAGATTCAGTTTGTTGATCCCATTTCCCAACAGAAAATGCATTTTATTTCCAATTTTGAACTCACACTGTAAACACAACGTAATGACAAAAAATTACTATTTTCACTTCAAAAATATTGAAATTAGCCTGTGATCGTTTAAAATACATGGCGATAACTAAAAATATTTGGTCATATCTTTCATGCGAAAAACAGAAGTTTATCAGGTTCGTCTTGATTCTCAGGAAAAGAAACAGGCATTTGCCGTTTTTAAGCAGCTCGGTATCTCCCCTGCTCAGGCTGTGCGACTTTTCTTTAAACAGGTGGTACTGACCAAATCCATTCCCTTTGCGATTGAAAACCAGAATATCAATATGGAACAGTTGCTTAAACTGCGTAAATCCAAAGCAAACCAAACAACCGAAGATTCAGCTTCCAATCACCTTGAAGATGACCACGAAGACCTGTTTGAAGAACTCAACGCACTTTTAGGTGAAAGTGACAAAACTTAACAATGTTGCATTTATACACAAGTTTTTATTTTTTAAGCTGATTTTTTTTCGCTATCCTGTAATTCCAACTAAAATAATAAGGTTAAGGGTAGGTCAGGATGATTGTTAAGCGAGCCAACAAAGAAGATCTTCATCAACTTGCTGTCTTGTTTGACGAATACCGTCAGTTCTATGGCGCATCATCAAATATTGAACAATCCTATCAATTTCTCAAACATCGTTTCGACAATAAAGACAGTGTCATTTTTATCCATGTTAAGGATGATGTGTTTACAGGCTTTGTTATGCTTTATCTCGCTTTTTCCTCTGTGGCCTGTGAAACCTACTATATTCTGGATGATGTTTATGTGACTCCCACTTATCGCAAACAAGGTTCAGCGAAACAATTGATTGATACAGCCATTCTCTTCGCACGCCATGAAAATGCCCAGCGTATCAGCCTCGAAACACAAAAGAACAATTACCAGTCCCATCGTCTTTATGAACAGATGGGCTTTATTCGGGACGATGAGTTCAAGATTTTCCACTGTTTTTTAAAATAATCAGTAAACTGCTTGCGAAACCCCTTTGTTTTCCCCCTTGCCAAGGGGGAATTATAGGGGGTTTTGCAAGCAGTCTAGTAATCCAGCACAATATTTTGACTTAACTGTTTTTGCCAAGCCGTTAAATATATCCATTCACCCTCCGCTAAATCAGGTAGTTCAAGCTGCCCAATTTGATGGCGATGCAACGCGTCAACCTTGTTGCCTACAGCTGCAAGCATACGCTTAACTTGATGATATACCCCCTGATGAACGGTCATGCAAAGCTGGTTCGCAGAAATCAACTGTACATCTGTTGCAGCGAAAATCCCTTTTTCATTACGAAGTTCGACACCCTGCTCCAGAGCCTGAATTTGTTTAGGAGTCACTGGATCGGCTGTGGTGACATGATAAATCTTGGGTACATGCTTTCTGGGATGCGTCAGTGACTGTAGATACTGACCATCATCCGTTAATAATAATAATCCTGTCGTATCCTGATCTAAGCGCCCCACACATTGCACGCCGCGATGAATCAGGATTTCAGGTAGTAAACTAAATACGCTTTGGTGATGTGTCGCCTGATGCGAACATTCATAATCCTGTGGCTTATTCAAGGCAATATAGACATTTTCCCTATATTGGTATGGTTCACCAAAAACAGTGAAATTAAGATCATCCGTATTCAAGTTTTGTTTGGGATTGTCATAAACCTGATTTTCAATAAGGACAGAGCCATTCTTAATCAACTGCTGGCAATATTTACGTGAACCAAAGCCTTGAGATTGCAAAATTTTTTCCAGCAGCATAAAAGCACCCTAAGCGAAATCACTTTATTGTACTCGATTAAACTGTTCGCCGCTGTTCGCTGGATATTCATTCTTTATTTTTATAATTTATTCATATTCCCTCCATCTGAAATACAACAGATACAAAACCCTCATTAAAACATTGTATACAGGACGAGCTGCTCCACATTTTCACTCAAATGTCCTGCTAAATTGGTCTCAAGTAAAAAAATGCTGTCCCAAAATAAAGGACAAGGAGTTTTCCCATGAAATCGAATATCTGGTTATATAGCGTTATCCTAGCAACCACATCAATAGTGTCTGTTACACATGCAGACAATGCAACACGTGTTGCAGCAACCTCTGCCCTTGGTAGTGTGGTCGGTACCGCGATTGGTCAACAGCTTGGCGGACAAACAGGTGCCATGATTGGTTCTGCGCTTGGTGGCGCAGGTGGGGCCGCCGCATCCAGCAATAAGCGTGACCGTACTGAAGCCGCAATTGGTGGTGGTCTAGGTGGTGCTGGTGGTTATACCGTAGGTCGTAACATGGGTGGAACCAATGGCGGCTATATCGGTGCGGCACTGGGTGCGGCTGGTGGTGCTGCACTGGGTCAAAAAGTAGGTCAGGATCGTGCCGAAGAGGAACGCTATGACCGTCGTTATGACAACCGCCGTTCGTACAATGACCGCCGCTACTACAACTCACGCTATAACTATCGTCATGACAATGGCAAGCACCATGGCTGGTACAAACATCGTTAATAGATTTTATCCTTACCCCTTTGGCACTTTCGAGTGCCTTTTTTTTATTTATACATTTTCATTACAAATATAGAAACATTAAATCGAATAAAAACGATATACAAAACCAAACTTATATCGTATTATTTCGATATATAGTTCCGAGAATCAGCGATGAAAATATTAAAAGATATAAAGTTCTCCATTCTAGAGTTGGCACCTGTTAGAGAGGATAAAAATATTGAGTTTTCTCTACGCCACGCACTTGAATTGGCTCAACATGCTGAAAAGCTGGGATATGAACGTTTTTGGTTAGCTGAGCATCACAACATGGATGGTATCGCCAGTTCGGCAACTGCCGTTCTATTAGGATTTATTGCCGCCCACACCCAAAAGATTCGCCTAGGTTCAGGTGGTGTCATGCTTCCAAACCATGCACCTTTGGTAGTGGCTGAGCAATTTGGTACACTGGCGACACTTTACCCAAACCGTTTTGAGCTTGGCTTAGGCCGTGCCCCTGGAACTGATCCACTGACCATGCGGGCCTTACGCCGTGGCCGTCAGGAAACTGAAGATCAGTTCCCGCAGGATGTACTGGAAATTCTGCAATATTTTAAAGACCCGCAACCCAACCAAAAAATCATTGCCACCCCAGGTCAAGGCACTCATGTACCTGTCTGGTTGCTAGGTTCAAGTCTGTTTAGCGCACAGCTTGCTGCAAAGTTGGGACTTCCCTATTCGTTTGCCTCCCATTTTGCGCCAAGAATGCTGGGACAGGCCATCCAGATTTATCGGGATAATTTCCAGCCGTCTGAGTATTTGGATCAACCTTATGTGTCAATGGGCGTACCAACAGTCGTTGCGGCAACTGATGAAGAAGCACAATATTTAGCTACCAGTTCTTATCAGCGTATTTTAAACCTGATTCGGGGGCACAGTCTAAAACTCAAACCGCCAACTGAATCAATACAAGGTCTGGCAAGCAGCGCTGAGCAACTCGCTATTCAGAATTTCCATGCAATGGCTCAAATTGGCTCGCAGGAAACTGTCAAAGCGGGGTTGGAAAAAATTGCCGCACAATATGATGTGGATGAGTTTATCTTCACCTGTGATATTTACGACACACATAAACGTCTGGAAAACTTTAGCTTACTCATGGAGCTGAAAAACCAGTAGGCAATCCTATTTTCAAATAAGCATTGCCCTGTTCCGCAATGCTTATTTCACCACCCCCATCCCCACGCTTCTCATTTGAATATCATATTTAGCCAATACGGCGTTTTAAACCTGTCATTTGTAAAATACGGGTTGAGATTTCCTCAATCGACATTTCAGTGACATTTAAATACTTAATGCCTTCTGAAATATAAATCCCCTCAATCGCCCGCAGTTCCATCTGACACTGGCTAAAACTTGCATAGCGACTATTGGCCTTACGTTCATTACGAATCGCAACCAGACGCTCCGCATCAATCATCAGACCAAACAGCTTGTTTTTATGTTCTTTTAGAACTTTTGGTAAACGGTTGTCATCCAGGTCTTCTTCAGTAAGTGGATAGTTTGCTACGCGGATACCAAACTGTAATGACAGATAGATCGAGGTTGGCGTTTTACCCGAACGTGACACACCAATCAGGATAATATCGGCTTTATCGTAGTGACGTGTTCGGGCACCATCGTCATTGTCCAGCGCGAAATGAACCGCATCAATACGTGCCTTATAATATTCAGAGTCAGTCACCGCATGGGTCTGCCCAACCAATGTGGTTGGCAACGTTCCCAACTCTTCTGAAAGTTTACTGATCAAACCCTCAAACACATCCAGATTAACGGCTTTGGCAGTATTGATAATATCGCGTACCAATGGATCAACTAAAGTGTCAAAAACCAGTGGTAGGGAACCATCACGGGACTGGCATGCATTGATCTCTGCAACCGCGACCATAGCAGCCTCTTCAGTGGCAATATAAGGCATGATATGAATGTCAAAATCCACGTTTGGAAATTGCGCAAGTAGTGAATGTCCAAGGGTTTCTGCGGTAATTGCCGTACCATCTGATATAAAAAATACGCTCCGTTTAATTTGTTTACTTTCGGGCATCAAAATTCTCCTTAAACATTTGTCTTAGTGCACTATAATCTTTATAGTAAACTCATCTAACATGACTGTCGCTTAGTAAACACTATATCTAGGCACTTTCGTATAATTTCATACCAATGATAGTCATTCATACTGCAAAAAAAGTGGAGTAAATACTTTGGAAGCGCGCGTAATCGGTCTGGAAAAATTAGGGAAACACGATGTCGAACTCGTAGGTGGGAAAAACTCATCTCTGGGTGAAATGATCAGTCATTTATCCAATGCTGGTGTTTCGGTACCTGGTGGTTTTGCAACAACTGCAGCTGCCTATCGTGAATTCCTAGATCAAAGCGGCTTAAATGCTCGAATTCAGGCTGAACTAACTCAACTGAATGTTGATGATGTGCTTGCACTTGCTGAAACAGGTGCAAAAATCCGTAAATGGATTGTTGATACTCCACTGACTGCCGCATTAGAACAAGAAATTCGTGAAGCATTTGCAGCACTTTCAAACGGTAATCCAGACATCGCTGTTGCTGTACGTTCTTCTGCAACTGCAGAAGATTTACCAGATGCTTCTTTTGCAGGACAACAAGAAACTTTCTTAAATATTCGCGGAATTGATAACGTTCTTATCGCGATTAAAGAAGTTTTTGCTTCGCTTTATAATGACCGTGCCATCGCTTACCGTGTACACCAAGGTTTTGAACACAGTGTTGTTGCCCTATCTGCGGGTGTACAACGAATGGTTCGCTCTGAAACGGGTGCTGCGGGTGTGATGTTTACCCTTGATACAGAATCGGGTTTCCGTGATGTGGTGTTTATTACCGCATCCTATGGCTTGGGTGAAATGGTGGTGCAAGGTGCCGTCAACCCTGACGAATTCTATCTGTCAAAACCACTTTTAAAAGGTGGTAAACACGCTGTCCTACGCCGCAACCTGGGTTCCAAGCACCAGAAAATGATTTATGGTGAAGAAGGTGCTGCGGGTAAATCTGTTGTTGTAGTTGATGTTGAAAAACCTGAGCGCCAACAATTCGCGTTAAACGACCATGAGCTTCATGAACTTGCAAAACAAGCATTAATCATTGAACAACACTACGGTTCACCGATGGATATCGAGTGGGCAAAAGATGGTGATGATGGTCAAATCTATATCGTTCAGGCACGCCCTGAAACTGTGAAAAGCCGTCAAAATGTCGGCACAATGGAACGTTACCTATTAAAACAACGTGGCACAGTCATCTGTGAAGGTCGTTCAATTGGTCAACGTATCGGTTCGGGCAAAGTTCGTGTCGTCACCTCAATTAAAGAAATGGATAAAGTACAAGACGGTGATGTTCTTGTATCCGACATGACTGACCCAGACTGGGAACCAGTAATGAAACGTGCCGCTGCGATTATCACCAATCGTGGTGGACGTACCTGTCACGCGGCAATCATTGCACGTGAACTGGGTGTTCCTGCAATTGTGGGCTGCGGCAATGCCACTGAACTGTTAACGGATGGTCAGGAAGTGACAGTTTCCTGTGCCGAAGGTGATACGGGCTTCATCTATGAGGGTGCACTGGACTTTGAGGTTCAACGTAACTCGATCAACTCGATGCCGAAGCTTCCGTTCAAGATCATGATGAACGTGGGTAACCCTGACCGTGCGTTTGACTTTGCCCAGATTCCAAATGAAGGGATTGGTCTTGCACGTCTTGAATTCATCATTAACCGTATGATCGGTGTACATCCTAAAGCGCTTCTCAATATTGACAGCCTGCCACGTGAAACGCGTGCCGCTGTAATGACACGTACTGCGGGTTATTCTTCCCCAATCGAATTCTATGTTGAAAAACTGGTGGAAGGCATTTCAACGCTGGCAGCCGCATTTGCTGAAAAACCAGTGATTGTGCGTATGTCTGACTTTAAGTCAAATGAATACGCAAACCTGATTGGTGGTAAGTTATACGAACCGGAAGAAGAAAACCCAATGTTGGGCTTCCGTGGTGCCAGCCGTTACGTTTCTGACAATTTCCGCGACTGTTTCGAGCTTGAATGCCGTGCCTTGAAAAAAGCACGTGATGAAATGGGTCTCACCAACATTCAAATCATGATCCCGTTCGTTCGGACTGTAAATGAAGCGAAACGTGTGATTGAGCTACTTGCTCAAAATGGCTTGAAACGTGGTGAGAACGGCTTGAAAATCATCATGATGTGTGAATTGCCAACCAATGCATTATTGGCTGAGCAATTCCTTGAGCACTTTGATGGCTTCTCTATCGGTTCAAATGACTTAACACAACTTACACTGGGTCTGGACCGTGACTCTGGTATCGTATCTCACTTGTTTGATGAGCGTGATCCAGCGGTTAAAGCCCTTCTTTCCATGGCAATTCATGCCTGCCGCAAAGCTGGCAAATATGTGGGTATTTGTGGTCAAGGCCCATCTGACCACCCTGACTTGGCGAAATGGCTCATGGAACAGGGTATTGAATCTGTGTCACTGAATCCTGATTCAGTGCTTGATACCTGGTTCTTCCTTGCTGAAGAACAAATCAAGAAAGCCTAGTCTTTTTTTAGAAAAAGACCCTCTTTCGCAGGGTCTTTTTTATCTTTAGTCATTGAGATTTTAAAATTATGCAAATTTACTTGGCTCGTAACAACCAACAAGCTGGACCTTATAGTTTAGAACAAGTGAACCAAATGCTTGCCAGTCAACAAGTTCTACTCACAGATTTGGCCTGGCATGAGGGTATGGCAGAATGGAAAACGCTTGGTGAACTTACACAAGGGAAACTGGTATACGAACCTGTCGGTTACGCTCCCTTTAGTGCCCAGATTAAAACTGAGACTCATCCCAACTCAGCATTTAATATCA
>Ga0224730_1013_pt1 | contig 15373 bp, 12 predicted proteins | sample IA12soil_GW_GH6A_FD_161644 | JGI IMG/M metagenome (GOLD analysis project Ga0224730, IMG submission 161644) | Enriched cells from agricultural soil in Iowa, United States - IA12soil_GW_GH6A(-) | ecosystem: Environmental > Terrestrial > Soil > Agricultural land | place: USA: Iowa | collected 2017-05-08
GTATACGTCGATAAAATGATTGTGGTAAGCACTTGATGGGTAAGGCTTTAGATGCAGAAGAAAGATTACATGTCTGTTTTACAATTAATGCAATCATAATCAGTGTAAAACATTTTACATGTGACTTGTTCCACTTTAGATATTTGTTTAAGATGAGATGTAACTCATTGAAATGTGTCATCATATTCGTCGTCAGAAAACAAGTATTATGCCATTATTTCAATGAGTTATCTTTTTTTGTCGTGTACAAAGTAGCATCATACTGCATCCAGAAAGGAAATGATCATTTTAGAGAGTTCTTGTTGCAAACGCTGCTCTTCAATTAAAAAGGTGTTTTTACTGGCATACCGCATCATGGTAAACAGAGTGCTGTTAATGATCACGAATGATTTATGCTTGAGTGTTTCAAAGTCCCAGTGTGGATAGTAACGCCCAAACAGGTACATCCCAATTTCCAAAAAATGTCTTTCCAGCACCTGTGCCGCATCTGAGTCACTGTAGGCATGCCAGTTCTTTAAGATTTCAATAAAAAAGCCCTGATCAGACTTCAACGATTCAAAGCCAAAGGCAATGCTTAATGTGATGACGTCCTGAATACTGGTTTGCTGTTGCAGCATCACCAACTGTTTCAATGCCTGCCCCAGATCCTCACTTTTACGTAGCAGCAGTTCCGCCACAATCTGTTCTTTATTTTCAAAATATTGATAAATTGATCCGACACTTACTCCTGATTTTTCAGAGATTTTAGGTGTGGTGACATGCAACACGCCATATTCAGAAATGCATTTTTGTGTACCCTGTAAAATGCTTTCCACGATCATTTTGGCACGTTGCTGCTGGGGTCTTTTTCTCATGCTCAGCCTCAAGGGAAATGCGAATTGAATACGAATATTTATTCATATTAAGCTTTGATTAAATAACAATCAGGGGCTTTATGCAATGCAAAGCATCGTTAAACCTAAACGTCTGGCTTCTTTTGAAGACATGATTCAGTCGAATGTGAAATCCAAAATATTAAGCTATATGACTCGTCAGGAGGTCCAGCCAAGTTATGAGGACTATCTGGCATTGAATAACGCCCTGCAAAGTGGTGATGAGCCGATGGATCAGGTGTTGCGCTGGGTATTGCAAAACCCAAAACAGCACCGTAAGTATTTTGAAACGGCGCTGTATGAGGGTTTGGACAAGCTGCCGCATGAGATTCCTGAACTCACTGAGTTTTTTCAGCTCATTGAACAAAAACCCGTTTGGTACGATCAAGGCAAGATTGATGAAGCCCTGAAATTTACCTATCGTTTGGGTGTAAATAATGGCTTCATCCTGAGAGATGTTTCCCTCATGACAGGTTATCTGTATCCTGGCTTTAACCAGCCATTGGTATTGACAGGCGCATTAAAGAAACAGGCGGGCACCCGTCTGGCTGAAACCACCAAATGGTGGGTGGATATCACTGAACAAGGTGGTTTTGAACGCTTTAGCAAAGGTTTTACCTCAACCATTTTTGTACGTTTTATTCATTCGCTGGTGAGTCATCAACTGCAAAAATCTGAAAAATGGGATGCTGAGACCTGGGGTTTGCCCATCAACCAATATGATCAGGCCATGACCAATATTGCCTTTAGCGGTGTGGTATTGCTGGGTATTCGGGCTTTAGGTATTTTTCCGAGTAAACAAGAAGTTGATAGCTTTTTGCATTTTTGGAAATATGCGGGCTGGTTGATGGGCATTGAAGAAAAATGGTTAGTGAATAATGAAGCTGACGGCTGGAAAATGATTTACTGGATGCAGTTTGCACATCCTCAATCTGATGAGAGCAGTATTTCTCTGGGATCTAGTCTTTCCAAAGAACCCTTTGAACGGAAATATCGTTACCTACGCTCTTTTCAGCAAAAACTAGCCTACAAACAACACCTCGAAATTACCCAATTCTTTATTGGTCGTAAAAAAATGCAGAAATTGGGTTTGGCACCACAGTCAGCCTCATGGTTTGCCTATTATTTGATTGGTCGCAATCTAGCACTCTATACAGGCGCCAAACATATTCCAAAATTAAATCATTTCCTTGAACAGAAAGGACGGCATTTACAGAAAATTGGTCTGTCATTGTATCGCAATCAATCACAGCAACTGGCCAGTATGCATCAATAAACCATAAAAAAGCCCTCAATTGATGAGGGCTTTGATTTAGATATCGAATTTAATTAGTGATCTGATGCACCAGAGATACCAATACCTGTTTGCGAACGAACAAACTGAGCATCGAACGCTTTACGCTCTTTCTCTGCACGCGCAGTTTTATCTGTTACAGAGAAGAACCAACAGCAAAGGAATGATAATGGCATTGCAAATAATGCTGGACCATTGAATGGGTTTGGCGCAGTTTCAGAAATACCCAAAGTATCAACCCAAACTGCTTTTGACAAGATAATTAAACTTACCGCACCCACCAAGCCAACCACACCACCAATTACTGCACCACGAGTCGTTAAACCTTTCCAGAACATAGACAATACAAGTACTGGGAAGTTTGCACAACATGCAACTGAGAATGCCAAACCAACCATGAAAGCAACGTTTTGTTTTTCGAACAAAATCCCTAGGACCATGGCAAAGATTGCTAAACCTAAAGTCGCAATTTTTGACATACGTAATTCAGATTGAGGCGTAGTTTTACCTTTTTTGAATACGTTTGCATATAAGTCATGTGAAATCGCAGAAGCACCTGAAAGTGTTAAGCCAGCAACTACAGCAAGGATGGTTGCAAATGCAACTGCTGAAATGAAACCCATGAACAGGTCACCACCAACAGCATCACTGAGGTGAACTGCCGCCATATTATTACCACCAATCAACTCTAATTTTCCTGTCATAGCCGCTTTCGCAACATCAAGGAACTGAGGATTGTTTGCAACGAATAAGATCGCACCGAAACCAATAATGAACGTTAAAAGATAGAAATAACCAATAAAGCCTGTTGCAACAACAACTGATTTACGTGCTTCTTTCGCATCTTTTACTGTGAAGAAGCGCATTAAGATGTGCGGCAAACCTGCTGTACCAAACATCAAGGCAAGACCAAGAGAAAGTGCATCAATTGGATTCGCAGCAAGCTTGCCTGGCCCCATGATTTTTGCAGCTTCATCCAAGCTCATATTATGCGCTTGGCTGTATACACCAATCGCTTGGTTAAACATATTGCTAAAGCTAAAGCCCACAGCTTTCATCACCATGAATGCCATGAATGTTGCACCACTGAGTAGCATCACCGCTTTGATGATTTGAACCCAAGTTGTTGCCAACATACCACCAAACATCACGTATGCCATCATCAATAAACCGACAATCACAACCGCGATATTATAGTTCAAACCAAATAGTAGTTTGATTAACTGACCTGCACCCACCATTTGAGCAATCAAATAGAAAGCAACAACAACCAATGAACTCACTGCCGCTAAAGTACGCACTGGCTTTTCTTCAAGACGGAACGACACTACATCAGAAAGGTTATATTTTCCTAAGTTACGTAAGCGCTCAGCAACAAGGAATAGAACAATCGGCCAACCGACCATAAAACCAAGTGAATAAAGCAAGCCATCGAAGCCTGAACTAAACACCAATGCTGAAATACCCAAGAACGATGCTGCTGACATATAGTCACCCGCAATCGCTAAACCGTTTTGGAAACCACTGATTCCACCACCCGCAGTATAGAAATCTTGGGTAGATTGTGTTTGCTTAGCTGCCCATTTGGTAATGAAAAGCGTGAAACCAACAAAGATCATAAACATAATGATCGCATGCCAGTTGGTGGCTTGCTGCTCAGCTGCTCCTAAATCAGGACCAGCAAATGCAATACCTGAGCTACACAAGGTTGCAAATGCGAAAATGATCGCTTTAATAGACGTCCCTTTCATCTCAGTGCATCCCTTTTTCATGTGTGATTGCCTCAACTTCCTTGAGTGCTTCCTCATTGAGTTGATCGAGTTTAGTATTGGCGATATATGAATACACACCACATAGTAAAAATGACAACACGATGATGCCTAAACCGAGGGGCATGCCCCAGGTTGTAATGCCACCACTAAATGAACTTGCTAGAAACTCTTTGTTATAGCCAACCAAAAGCATAAAACCAACGTAGATAAACAGCATGATTGCTGTTAATGTCCAACTCAGTGTGCGTTTTTTGCTAACCATCTCTTGAAACTTTGGATTATGTAGAATTCGATCTACCTGTGAATCATCCATAACCAACTCCTTATTTTTGTGTCCAACCGTGGACGCCTTTTTCGAATGGGATTTTTCATTATTCAAATTAGCAAGATTCCACTTGACTCGTAACTTAGACTTTGGTCTCTAAATGTAATCTTGTTTTAACGCACGTTCCGCGCTTCGCAGTATGATAAAAAATGGGACTTGATCACGTGAGCAATATGAACAGTTGGCTGATTATTGGGGTACTTGCCCTGTATATTGTGGTGCTATTCGGCTGCGCGTTTTTCGGAGAGAAACACGCCAGCCGCCTTAGCCCGCGCGGCCGCATGTTGCTGTTCAGCCTGACCCTGGGTGTGTACTGTTCATCATGGACTTTCTACGGTGCCACAGGTGCCGCAGTTCGTGAGGGGGTGATTTTCCTGCCGATCTATCTGGGTCCGCTGTTGTTTATCTGGTTCGGTTATGACATCTGGAGACGGCTAGGCCGTATTCGTCAGCACCACGCCATTTCCTCGATTGCCGACTTTGTCGCGGCCCGCTACGGAAAAAGTGGCAGTCTGGCTGCGCTGGTCACCATCCTTGCCGTGATTGCCATTGTGCCCTACCTTGCCCTGCAACTCCGTGCCATTGCGCTGAGTGCATCGGTGATTCTTGAGCAAAATGCCCATATCCATACCACCACCAACAGTGTGCTGGTGCTGACAGGCGTACTTGCGATTTTGGCGATGATCTTTGGCACACGTCATATTGCCCATACCGAACAGCATGGCGGTTTGATGCTGGCGGTTGCCTTTGAATCCTTTGTGAAATTATTCGCCCTCCTCTGTGTTGCAGGATTTTTCTTATTGCAATCGCCTGAAAATATTAAACAAGTCAGCAACGATGTCAGTCAACATTTTCATGACTTACAACAAGTTGGAGTTCCAGAAACCTTTTGGGTGCAAACTCTACTGGCTGGTTTAGCCATGATTTGTTTACCTCGTCAGTTCCACGTTGCAGTGGTTGAGTTACGCGATGAAAAACATATCCGTGGTGCTCGACGTTGGTTTGCAGCCTACTTAATCCTGACCATCATTGCGATTATTCCAATTGCCAGTTGGGCGCTACACTCGCTGCCTGAGTCACTGGGTACACCTGATATTGCGGTATTGGCCCTGCCGCTCAGCTACCAACAGGACTGGTTGACCCTGCTGGCATTTCTGGGCGGTTTCTCCGCCTCCACAGGTATGCTGCTGGTGGCATCCGTTGCCCTGTCGATCATGCTCAGCAATGACCTGATCATGCCCGCACTATGGCGCTTTAAGATTATTTCCCGACAAGACCAGCAACTTCCCCGAGTGCTGAAACTGACACGGCGCTTCAGTATTGTCAGCGTGATGTCATTGGGTTTTTTATTCTTCCATTTCTTCAATGACATTAACCAGCTCTCGGTTTTTGGTCTACTGGCGTTTAGTGCCGTCGCACAGTTCTCGCCAGCCCTGATTGGTGGTCTTTACTGGCGTGGCGCAAGCCGTCAGGGCGTGTATGCAGGCCTGTTGATCGGCTTTGCCATGTGGAGCTACACCTTGCTTTTCCCAACGGTGTTGCGCAGCCTGCCTGAGCATTATCAGGCTTTTGCCCAGCATTTGTTGCTGTTTGGCCCATTTGACATCAACGCCCTGCGTCCAGAAGCCCTGCTCGGCTTTAAGTCCTTTGCGCCTTTGACTCACGGGGTGCTGTGGTCTTTGGGGTTGAACGTGGTTTCATATATCTGGGTCTCGCGCCTGTATCGCCCAAGCGTTGCTGAACAGATTCAGGCTGAAAGCTTTTTTTACTATGAAAGCAAGCCTTTGCCATCCGCTCAGTCAAATACCGACCTGACCGACCTACACCAAAATGGGTCACGGCTTAAAGTGGGTGATCTGCTGGCTTTGGCAAAACGGATTACAGGGGACCGACTAACCATACAGGCGTTCCAGCAATTCTGTGAGCAAAACCATACCATCCTCAATGAAAACCATGTCGCCAATGGCATGTGGTGGCGTTTTACTGAACAGTATCTGGCGGGAATTATTGGCGCGGCCTCTGCCCGTACCTTACTCACTACTGCCATGATCAATAACGGACTGGCTTTGGGGCAGGTAGCGAATATTCTGGATCAGGCCTCCCAGTGGCAGCGTTTTAACCAAAACCTGTTGATGACCATGATTGACCACATGACACAGGGGGTCAGTGTGGTGGATAAAAATATGTGTCTGGTGGCATGGAACAACCAGTACCTGAAACTGTTTGATTATCCCAAAGATCTGGTTTATGTGGGATGCCCGATTGCTGATTTAATCCGTTATAACGCGGAACAGGGTGAATGTGGACCAGGTTCGGTTGAGGAGCATGTAAATAAACGGATTCACTGGATGAAAGTCGGCAGTGCGCATGAATTTGAACGGATTCGCAAGGATGGTCTGGTGATCCAGATGCGCGGCACCCCTATTGAGGGCGGCGGCTTTGTCACTACCTTTGCCGATATTACCGCGTTCCGTGAAAATGAGGCGATTCTTGAAGAACGGGTCAATGACCGTACCCAGCAGCTTGCCAATGCCCTGACCGAACAGAAATTGGCACTGGAACAAGCCGACAAAGCCAACCAGTCGAAAAGTCGATTTTTGGCAGCGGCCAGTCACGATTTACTGCAACCGATGCATGCAGCACGTTTGTTCAGTACGGCATTGGAACAGAGTGTCAGCTCAGTTGAAGATCAACAAACCTTACAACAACTTGATCGCGCACTGTATGGTGCTGAAAGCATGCTCTCTGCCCTACTCGATATTGCCCGTTTAGAAGGTGGAACCATCCAACCAAAACGCCAAGCCTATTCATTACATGACTTATTGAGTGATCTTGAACTTCAATTCAAATCAATTGCAGCGCAGCGCAATATTCAACTGTCTGTTCACGACACCAGGTTCTGGGTGGATACCGATCCACAATGGATGCGACGAATTATTCAGAATTTCGTTAGTAATGCATTGCGTTATACAGCACAAGGTCGTGTCGTTGTTGGTGTATTACGTTCTGCACAAAGACCAAACCATATTCGAATCGGGGTTTGGGATACAGGACCTGGCATCAATGAACAGCAACGCGTGAAACTGTTTCAGGAATTTGAGCGTTGCGGTCATACCTCGCCCTGGGGTGAGCAAGGTCTGGGATTAGGACTTGCAATCGTGCAGCGTATGACCAGCCTGCTGGATTTCCCAGTGCATGTCTATTCAGAATTAGGTAAAGGCTCTTGCTTTATGATCGAAGTACCGCTCGCCGAAGCACCAAAAATTGAAGCGACTACACCGCATGTGACCGCACTGCAACACACTGCTTATAAAGTGCTGTGTCTGGACAATGATGAAACCATTCTGCAAGGCATGCGGACCTTATTAAGTAAGTGGGGCTACCAGATTTTTACCGCGACTGAACCTGCGGAGGCGCTCAGGCTGATTGAACAGGAAGATATTCAGGTCTGGTTAATAGATCAGCATTTAAATCATGATCAACGCGGCTTAGATTTTATTGAACAATATCGCCCTGCACATATTCCTGTTGCCCTGATTACTGCAGATTCCGATCCAGAACTTCCTCAGTGCCTAAAGCGACAGAATATTGTTTTGCTGAGAAAACCACTGAAACCTGCTGGATTACGCGCATGGTTATCAGGCTTAAAAATCATGCCGATGGGCTAAATGGCAAAATATTTTGAAACATAGGCAAAAATTATCAAAAAAAGAGTACTAAAATGACAAAAAATTGACCAAAGTGCTCAAAAAATTATTGGCTATGGCAAAAACGTTCACTTACAATAGTGAACGTTTGTACACTTACTTACAATTAATTAAAATATTGTTTTTATTAATAAATATTCCCATAAAAACCACGTATACAACTTTAGCCGTATTCTACTTGCATCCATAAACAGGCAAAAATTGATCAACTTGATAGAAGCCATTTTTCATGCGTTTAGGTTTCTAGCAAAACTATCACAAAGGACATTGATCATGAATAGTAGTCACCTCACCTCTGAGCATACCTCACAACAATTTTACCGCCAATACAGTGCCAACGCCTTATTACCAGAGCTCAACTGGCAGAATATTTTTGTACAGAGCAACTTGGATGATACTCATCTAAAAGCATTGAATACACTTTATCAAGCAGCCGTCCCCCTTGCCCTCAATGTATTCCATGAGCTGAATTTTGATGTATTTGCACCAGCAGCTTATCAGCCACAAGGTCTAGGGCTATTTGAAAAGCTAGCGTTACAAGAACAAAAATTCTTGGATGTATTAGAAACAGAATCCGCTCATTTGGATCATGAAACTCGTCATCAAATCTGGAGTATGCTACTTCGTGGTGGTGCCGTGCTGGTCTTTAAAGCATGGTTGGGGCATGTCAAAGATGGCGAAAATCAACTGGATAAAAGTCAGTTCGATGAACTATCAGATTTATTATTTATCAAAACTCGCCCAGAACAATTAGCTCAACGATTAAATATAGATTCAACTGTTGATCTAACCCATATCTTTTTGATGCACGAAAATGATGTTTTTCTTGATCATTTTAATAGCCTTGAAACAGCAGCTTTATTTGTAGATTTAGGTGTTTATGATGCGGCATTTTTAAGCTTGCGCGATGATCGCGTCGCCGAATATCTCATCGCAAAAAACTATGTAACTCAAGAACAAATTGATGACCTACAAAGTGCTTTAAATCCGTTGTATTGCGATAGCTTAATGCCAAAACAGGATTGTTTGGCTTAAGGTCGGATAAAACAAGGTGGAACTTACCACCTTGTTTTTATTGTCTACTAGAACTTCATGCTCATCCGCATCCAGTAATTACGTCCAATATTATTAAACTGCTCACTTGCAGCATAACCAAACATAGACGCACCCGCTTTATTTAAGTGCTCTGTATAAGCCGTGTCTAAAACGTTATCAACGCCTACCGAAACATCGACTGCATCAGTGAGCCTATAAGTTCCATTTACAGCTAGGGTATCGAATGCTTTACTTTCATTCATGTCATAACCCACCACATTACCCTCATTCAAACTGATACGATTTTGGTTTGCAACAGCACGCCACAATAGACCTAAGCTATATTTTTCATCAACATAGCGTAAATTTAGTCGACCCTCTAAAGGTGCAATTTGCGGTAATGGCTTATTGTCCGTGGTATTTTCTCCCCACGCATACATTGCACTCAAATCGGTTTGGATTTGATCTGTAAATTTATAGCCTACACCTAATTCTGCGCCTGCAATCGTGGCATCTACATTACGAATTTTCGGGGTAAGCATCTCATTATCAGGATCATCATAGCTGATCAACATAAAGTCTTTAATCACACCAACATAAGCAGATGCCCAGCTATTATATTTCCCATGATCAAGTTGATAACCCAAATCAAGTTGGAGCGTTTTTTCATTGTCTAGATATTCCAAGTCATCCATCGTTCTGGTTGCACTCGGCATTGGCATATTGCCATGACCGCCATGACCGCCATGACCGCCATGACCATTCATGTCATCCATACCCATGTTTGTCGATGGTAATACTGTCCGATAAATTTCCCAGAAATCAGGCGTACGTTCTACATAACCTAAACCAATATAGCTTTTCAAATCATGTTGCGGCATGAGATTTTCTAGGCGAATAAAACCACTAGGTACAGTATTTTTACGCGATTTATTGCTCGCTAGATTTTCAATTTCCACATGGTCAATACGAGCGCCTGTAATCACTTTATTATTATCATTTACAGGAATGGTAGCTTCAGTAAATGCACCATAACTTTGAAAGCTGAGAGTCTCATCCATTGCTGGCGGCAACTGACCACGCATGTACATATTACCCGCTTGCTTATTATGCTGAGAATCAAGTCCTGAAACGAGACTGATTTTATCCCAATCTGTCGTGATCGCTGCTCTTGCATTAAGCGTACGGCGAGTGACGTCCATTGCCATAGGCATACCACCTACTGGCACATCTCTCAAACTGAAATTATCCATAATGTGATCATTAAAACTATAATCAACTTGTGCTTCGATTTTTTTAATCACCTCACTAATATTGCGTTGTTCTAGATGTAGTCCCAGACTTTCACGTTTAAATTGCGATCCATCAAGCGAACGTCCCGCGTAAGCCGACTCACCATCGCCTTTTCCACCCTGCAATTCAATCCACGTGTTTTCAGTTGGTGTCCATCCTAAGGCAAGATCAGCACCCCAACGCTCCCAATTTGAATGAACGTCCTTACCATCACCATCTTTGTAATCATCTGCAACAGAACGATTGGCATTTAAACGAGCATATTTGCTTTCATCGCCAATTGCCGCTTCAATATTATGATCTAGACGACCATATGAACCCATTAATACACTGGCTTGGCCACGATAAGGCTGTTCTTTGCTGAGATTTTCAGGTTGACGCTGAAAAATGACAGTTGCAGCCGAACCAGGTGTTGCGTACTGAACAGTTTGCGGCCCTTTAATCACCGTAATTTGATCAAAGCTTTCTGGCTGAATATAAGAAGTTGGTGAATCCATACGACTCGGGCACGCACCTAAATTTTCACTACCATCAACCAACATTTTAATCCGTGAACCAAACATTCCTCTAAAACTGATATCACCATTGGTTCCCCCACTGCCTATACTGCTAAAACCAGGAATAGTTTTCAAATATGCAGCACCATCCGAAGCAGGAACAGGTTGAATCGGTTGTTTAGGGTCACTGTGTACAATCAATCCATTTGCATCATTTGGCTGCTGTGCGGTAACGACAATAGGTGCTAATACAACAGGGGTTTTATGTTCGGACTGAGCATCCATATTTGCCCATAATAATGTGCTATTTGAGGCAGCAAGAATCGCAACCGTGAGGGGTTGTAATAAAAATTTAGGTTGAGCCATGATTGGTCTCTCTTAAAACATAAGTAAAACGAGGCTAGAGTTTTAAAAACCCTAATGAAATTGACGTTTTAATTTATGCAAAGAGTGGCGGTGCTCGCCCTTGAGGTAATAAGAATAGCCGTTGCAGTGCAAAATAAATATGCTTAAATGCCTGTTGATACGCGACTAAACGGATTTGGATTCGGACTAAAACTTCTTTCACGCCGAATTCTGGTGGTAATACCAGATTGGCATAGACAGTACAGTACTGGCATTGATGGTTTGGATCGTGGTGGTCATGTTTCGACATCAAGCTTTGATGTTGTTCAAGCTGATGTGAATGATGATGCATATTGTGCGATACAGACTGCTGTTCAGCTTTTAATTTAGGCAACAATAACGCTTGGGTAATCGTTTCACAGACGGGTGCAATCTGATATTGCTTCGGCAGTAGAGGCTGCAAAAACACCGCAATCTGTAAACAGACTGCGGTAAATGCAAGCATTAAACCACTACGAAACAATAAGGGCACTTTTAATAACCGAAAAACATGTGTTAACGTTTAACCGCAACTTTTTCCTTATCGCGTTGACGTACAACTTTTTCAACTTTTTCACGTGCACGTTGACGTTTCAATGGCGATAAATAGTCTACAAACAGTTTTCCATTTAAGTGATCCATTTCATGTTGGATACAAACTGCGAGAAGTTCGTCAGCTTCTAATTCAAATGCTTGACCATCAAGGTTAATTGCTTCAATTTTTACACGTGACGGACGCGCAACTTTATCGTATATTTGAGGCACAGAGAGACAGCCTTCTTCGTAGGGCTGAGTCTCTTGAGTCAGTGGAGTGACTTTGGGGTTAATGAACACCATCGGTTGGTTTTTCTCTTCAGAGATGTCCATAACAATAAGCTGAATATGATGATCAACCTGAGTTGCCGCTAAACCTATACCCGGTGCCTCGTACATGGTTTCTAACATATCTGCTGCAAGCTGACGAATATCATCAGTGACTTCTTCGACTGGCTTGGCAATGGTACGAAGACGGGGATCAGGAAAACTTAAAATAGGTAATAAGGCCATACTGTTCCTCACTTATGCCATTGATCAAAAAACCAACTGAAGGGAATGCTTGATCAAAAAATTGTGTGTAAAGTCGTTATTATAGCGCAACTACACAGATAATTTTTAGGAATTATGATAATGAAAAAGGTTTTAAACGGCATACAATCATTTCATGCCTTGGGGTTAAAAAAACAACTAATTGCTGCTGCAATTTGTGCTGGATTGGGCATGACGGTAAACCTGACCCATGCAGCCAGTCCGAATGTCAGCCCACCGTCAGTGAAAGCAGGCGCACCGCATGTTTATGTGGTGAAAAAAGGCGATACCCTCTGGGACATTTCGGGCAAGTTTTTAAGCAAGCCGTGGCGCTGGCCTGAAATCTGGGCAAGCAACAAACATGTTAAAAACCCACACTGGATTTATCCAGGGGACAAACTACTACTTTGTAGTTTGAACGGTAAACCACTGATCGGTAAAGATGAAGGTGATGGTTGTGACGGTATCATTCGTCGTTACTCTGGCAATACTTCTACTTTACGTCCAAAGGTTCGCATTGAAGCTTTGAATAATAGCGTCCCGGTTATTCCATTAGCTCATATTCAACAATGGCTGGAACGCACCTCGGTACTTCCAGCCGATGCGATTGCCAATACACCGTATATTCTGGGCACCGCAGACAACCGCGTTCTTGCAGGCAAGGGCCAGAGCGTTTATGTCCGTGGTAAGGGTCTTGAAAATGGTCAACGCTATGGTGTGTTCCGTGAGGGCGAACCATATGTGGTGCTGGATGAGAAAGGCAAAAAACAGGTGCTTGGCATTGAGTTAACCCAAGTCGCTTCGGGTGTTGCCATTCGCAACGAAAATGACATCACTACGGTTGAACTGACCGACAGCTACAATGGTGAAGTCCGCCGTGGCGACCGCGTCATGGCTGAACAGGATGCCATGCTGCCTACCCTGTTCTACCCAACTGATGCAGGTCAGGTCAAAGATGGCGGCAAGATCATTCGTGTCATGGGTTCAATTGGAACTGCTGCGAAAAACGGCGTGGTGACCGTAGACCGTGGTACGGCTGACGGTATTGAGATCGGACAGGTTTTCAGCACCTATCAGGATGGTGAAACTGTTCGTGACCCTAAAACCAAGGAAGCCGTTAAACTTCCTGGACAATATGTGGGCAGTGTCATGATCTTTAAGAGTTTTGACCGTATCAGCTATGCATACGTGCTGGAAAGTGAACTGCCAATAAAGATTGGTTCAAACATCAAGCCACCTCGTCTTGATGACTAAGTCCTAAAGACCCATGTTGGATCAATTATCACCTCAGCACTACGCCACTGTTTTGGTGTGGTATTTGGTTCAACATTCGCTCTCCAGTTTTCCAAAAATTCTTCATCACTTTGGCAGTTGTGAACAGGCAACTCAACCCAACCGCTTTGCAGAATGGCAGCAACTTGGCCTACATGCCAGTCATTTAAAACGTTTGCAGGAATTCCAGACTGCGCAGGGGCAGCAACAATTTGCACAGACCGTTCAACTCATTCAAAAACACAGTGACTTCATCTTAACGCCTGACGATATCGGCTATCCAACCCAGCTATTGCCCTATTCAGACCACCCACCGATTTTATTTGGGCAGGGACAGGCATCGGCACTGTTACAACCCCAAATCGCTGTAGTGGGCAGCCGCAAGCCCAGCCCTCATGGACGGCAAATGGCCTATGACTTTGGCTATTATTTAAGTGAAAAAGGCTTTTATATCAGCAGTGGTCTGGCACATGGTATTGATGAGGCAGCACATCGTGGTGGACTGGCGCATCAGCGAACCATTGCAGTGATGGGCACAGGACTGGATACCATTTATCCTGCCCAGCATAAACAATTAGCCGAAGAAATTCGTCAATCGGGCGCAATTGTGACTGAGTTCTTGCCTGCCACCCTGCCTTTAGCCGCGTTTTTTCCACGGCGTAACCGTATTGTCAGCGGCTTGAGCCTTGGCGTGTTGGTGGTGGAGGCGGCATTAAAAAGCGGTTCCATCACCACGGCAAATGCAGCGGCAAATCAGGGCAAAATGGTCTTCGCCATTCCTGGACATATTTACAGCGAGCATCATCAAGGTTGCCATCAACTGATTCGGGAGGGTGCAACCCTGGTTGACCATCCTGAACAGATCATTGAAGATCTGGCTTTACCAACCCAATGGCAAGCCCAGCAACAACGTGTTGAAGAACCCAAAGAAACAGTACCTCCACCACCCAGCCTGCCTACGCACCTGATCGAACTCTACCAGATACTGGACTGGGTTGGACAAGACCTCGACCAACTTGCCCAGCGCTATTCAGCATCGATTGCTGACCTCACCGCCCAGTTAATGGAACTGGAATTGCTCGGTTTATGTATCCAGCAAGGTGGACGCTATTTACGTTGCCGCCCAATGCATTAAACTAGCAACATCTATCCCTTGATTCTCAGTTTTCGCATGATCACATCATCCATTTCTGAAGCGGCACAACTATTAAAACAGGGTGAAGTGCTTGCCTATCCCACTGAAGCCGTCTGGGGGTTGGGCTGTGATCCATTCAATGAACAGGCGTTTCAGCACATTTTGGAACTGAAACATCGTCCAATGGAAAAAGGGGTAATTTTACTGGCTGGGCACCTTGATCAGGTTGAACACTTACTACAAAGCTTAACAGCCGATATTCGCCAGCAAGTCATTGCAAGCTGGTCCAACCGTTTGCCGACAGAACGTGCCACCACCTGGCTACTCCCTGCCGATCAGCACATTCCAGACTGGATTAAGGGACAGCATCCCCTTGTCGCGGTACGTGTGACCACCCATCCCCTGTGTGTTGGGCTGTGCAACAGCTTTGGTGGCTTTATTGTTTCAACCAGTGCCAATCCTGCGGGTTTAACACCTGCACATAGCCTGCAACAGGCACAGGATTACTTTGCCTCATCGCTGCATTACCTAAAGGGTGATCTGGGACTGAGCCAGCAACCGAGCCGAATCTTAAATGCACTCACAGGCGAAGTGATTCGTGCTTAGTACATTAATCATATAATTCGGTGAAGAGCAGACAAAAAAAAGCTCAGTTATATAGGGATAACTGAGCATAAAAAGGATGTGGATAATCACATCCAGAGGGTTCACAAATTTGGTAA
>Ga0224730_1015_pt1 | contig 14290 bp, 12 predicted proteins | sample IA12soil_GW_GH6A_FD_161644 | JGI IMG/M metagenome (GOLD analysis project Ga0224730, IMG submission 161644) | Enriched cells from agricultural soil in Iowa, United States - IA12soil_GW_GH6A(-) | ecosystem: Environmental > Terrestrial > Soil > Agricultural land | place: USA: Iowa | collected 2017-05-08
CGTCGGTGGAGCTCGTTCCGGCGCCATATCCGGTGCTTCAACGCGGGGACCGGCCCGAATTCGGGCAGCTGGCCCCGGCTGTCGGATCCAGCGGGGTGGCGATTTCCGCGAAGAGCAAGCATGTCGAAGAAGCGGTCAAGATGCTGGACTACGGGTACGGACCGGAAGGACATCTGCTCTTTAATTTCGGCATCGAAGGGGTCAGCTACGAAATGAAGGACGGGTATCCGGTGTATACGGACGTTATTTTGCACAACCCGGATAAGCTGGCGCCGTCACAGGCGCTGGCGATGTACACCAGGGCAAGTTATTTCGGACCTTTCGTCCAGGATATCCGTTACATGGAACAGTATTATTCCCTTCCGGAGCAGAAGGAGGCGGTCCGGGTGTGGTCCGACACGGATGCGGCGCTTCATACGCTGCCTGCGCTTCCGACCACAGAGAAGGAGAGCACCGAGCTGGCGGTGATCATGCAGGAAGTCAACAAGGCCGTAACCGAAATGTCGCTGAAAATCATTATGGGCATGGAGCCGGTATCCGCTTTTGATGAATACGTGAAAAAAATCCGGCTGATGGATATCCAGCGTGCCATCGGTATTGAGCAGCAGGCGCTGGACCGTTATCGCGCATCCGTATCCCAAGGCGGGAACACCTCCGGTTGACCGTGGAACGGGCTGTCCGAAACCTACGATTTTATGCCTTTCCTGATAGCCGGAACCGCTGCTGACAAGAAGGTGTTAAAGGCAATGTAGAACGGAAACACAATCATTTCGAACATTAATATCAAGCCGGTGACCGGAGCGGGATCATCTCCCGGATTCGTCAGCGGAACCAGCGCGATGAAGCCCCATGTCCACAGGATGAAATAAGGGAACCAGAGTACGGAAGCGATATAGGCAGATTTTCGTCCGGATACCAGCCGCTTGCTCAGCCAATAGCAAAGGAATAGTGAGATAGCGAGCAGGGCCAGATTCGCCCAGCTCAATGCATTATAGATGCCAGTCCAATTCGTGATTCTTTCCAGCCTGTACACATTGCCCAGACTTTCCGCATGGAGGAAAAAGAGAAAAGCGTAAATACAGCTCATCACATTCAATTTGAAAAAATAGCGCATGAAAGTTCATCTCCCATCAGTCCAGCGGTTCGCTGGGCTTCATTGCGTTGACGGATAGGCAAGCCGGGAATTGTTCAATTCGTCTGATGCCATGTGATACTACTCTGGCGACTTTCATAAAGCCTCATCATTTATGGAAAACATAGGCTTCCATTCTTCACCATTATACCTGAATCTCATTTGTACCGGTACAGCTGTGATAAATTCGCATTGTCCCGGCAGATCGCTCCCTGTACCTTATGAGTAATGGATTTTTTATAATCGCACATAAATCAGCGCGTTTTCCAATCAAGATTTCACATGCCGAAATGAGGAGAGAAGAATGTTTAACCTGCAAAAATACATGAGTAAACTGGGTATGACCCATCAAATCGACATCATTCCCGATCTGAAGCTCCTGCGTGAACTGCAATATCGGCACGTCATGCATATTCCTTTTGAAAACCTAGATATCATGGTTGGGCTCCCTTTGTCGATGAATCCGGACATTCTCTTCAACAAGATCATTGAAGGCCGGCGCGGAGGCGTATGCTACGAATTGAACGGGTTGTTTCACAACCTTCTCAAAGCGCTTGGATTCAGCGTATCGATGGCTGCCTGTACCGTCAAGCAGGAGGAAGGTTGGTTTATCGACGGAACCCATGCCGTAAATATCGTTCATCTTCCGGGTGGAGATTACCTCGTGGATGTTGGTTTTGGCGGCCGAAGCCCCCGAGTGCCGGTTCCGCTGAACGGCGAATTGACTGAGGACTGGGATGGAAAATGGCGCATACGTCCGTATACAGAAGAGCAGGACCGATTTGTTTTGGAGAAGGAAACCCCAGGTGAGTGGGAGATGCTGTACCAGTTGGACAGGGAGCCGCGACTGCTGGAAGATTTCAAAGCGGTGTTCGATATGACGCAGTACGGGCACGAATCGAAATTCAATAAAATACGGGTGGCAATGATTCAGACGGAGCAGGGACGCGTTACGCTGAGCGGAAACTCTTTAACCCGGGTAAACGGAGAGATGAAATCTAAAGAGGACGTCGAGCCGGAACGGATTGGGCAGGTGCTGTGCGAGCTGTTCCATATTGAATGGAAGGAATGACGGTTCATTATCAGACGCCCTCTTAGGCAGCCCGTATCGAGGCCCAAAAGACTGACTTCGTTAAAAGGGGGGGCTGCCGGCTCTTCGATGAATTGGTGTAAGGCTTCGGGCGAATACTAGTTTGGTCAAGGTATTTTCGCTTGCAGAGGAGTCTTCGATTATGGACAGCAACAATCACGAGAAAAGTAAATGGGCGCTGCCTTTCCGAAAAAAATCCGGACCCCGGCTCCATAAGGATGATATCACGGTCGTGGACACCGGCAACGCCAAGAAGGCCGTCGTCGCCACCGCGTTGGGAAATGCCATGGAATGGTTCGACTTCGGAATCTACTCTTATTTGGCCGTCATTATGGGCAAGGTGTTTTTCCCGGAGATGACGGGTTCCATCCAGCTGATTTATACCTTTGCCACGTTTTCCATCGCCTTTCTCGTCAGGCCGTTCGGCGGTTTGTTTTTTGGGAGGCTGGGGGACAGGCTTGGCCGGAAAAAAGTGCTCACCATCACGTTGATCATGATGGCGGTGTCTACGCTGTGCATCGGCCTCATCCCGAGCTACGCATCGATCGGCATTACCGCTTCGGTGCTGCTGCTGCTGGCCCGCCTGGTCCAGGGCTTCTCCACCGGTGGAGAATATTCGGGTGCCATGACCTTCATTGCCGAATCCACGCCCGACAAGCGCCGCGGTTTTATGGCGAGCGGCCTGGAAGTGGGCACTCTGGTGGGATACATTGCCGGATCCGGGTTGGTGACGCTGCTAAGCTACCTGCTCGGACCCGACCGGATGCTGGCATGGGGCTGGAGGATTCCTTTTTTTATCGCGGCTCCGATCGGCCTGGTCGGCCTGTACCTGCGGAATCATCTCGAGGAAACTCCCGCCTTTGAGGCGATGGAGAAAGCAGCCCAGGATGAAGGGAGGCAGAAAGTGCCTTTCCGGGAACTGCTAAAGGTTCAGTGGAGAGTCGTCCTGCTCTGCATCGTCATGGTGTGTTCCTTCAATGTCGTGGACTATATGGTATTGTCATACATGCCATCGCATCTTACCGCGGTGCTCGGTTACGGGGAAACGGAAGGGCTGCTGCTCATCCTTATTGTCATGTTCATCATGATCCCGATTGTGCTGTTCATGGGTTACTTCAGCGACCGGATCGGGAACAAACGCATCATCCAAGGCGGTCTGCTGGGGCTGATCGTGCTCTCACTGCCGGCGTTTTGGTGGATCGGGAGCGGTAAGGGAGGGATGGTCTTTCTCGGTCTGCTGTGCCTCGCCGTGCTGCTGACCTGCTTTGAAGGCACCATGCCGTCCGTGCTTCCGGCTTTGTTTTTTACCAAGGTCCGATATGGAGCCCTGGCGATTACTTATAATATTTCAGCATCTCTGTTCGGCGGGACCACTCCGCTTGTCATGGCTTGGCTGATCAATCTGACCGGAGAGCCCCTGGTACCGGCGTATTATTTGATCGCGGTGTCGCTTATCGGCTTCGTCATCGTGACCATGTGGTTTACCGAGACCTCGGGCCGGTCACTGCGCGGTTCTGCGCCGGCGGTGGAGAAGCCGCACGAAGTTCATGAGGTGCTTCAAGAGCCGGAGGAAGCGCTGTGGTGGCATGAGGAGCAGTCGGCCATCCGCGATCAGCTGTCCGATTCAGATCCGACACGTTAAGGAAATAAGGATTGCGTTATGAAATATATAAATCTTAAAAAAGGCGCTGGAACAAGGGTTCCGGCGTCTTTTTTTGCTTCTTTTTCCAAATATTTTTGTGAAAGCCTTTTCAACTGTGTTTAAATGTGTTATCTTTGAGGTAATCTAATTGTGTCTAAATTGTGAAAGCAATTTGTCGAAATTGTGAATCATCGCTGATCCATAGCGTATGATATAGCATCCAATGTTTTTAAGGAGGAATTCATCATGACCTTTTTACTGCTGAGTGTGTTTACCGCTGCGTTGATCGGTGTGTTGTTCTTCGGGAAGAAGCACGAGGTGTTGATTGCCAACGTCATGAATACATTGCTGCTCACGGGTCTTGCGATTGCGTCCGGAATGCATTTGAGCTCTGGCGGCTTGTTCTATCTGATTCTGATTTTCTACTACGTGGTGCCGATGTATGCTGTCATTACGCTGTTTGGTGTCATGAAGAAGAACAACAAGAAGAAGCAGAAGGACGTATATATCAGTTCCTTTGAGCCGTCCCTCCCCGATTTGCGTGGAGAACGCGCCTAATATCCAATAATAATTAACCGCTGGGACAACGAGGTTCCAGCGGTTGTTTTATTTTGTGCACTGTTGGCAGGCTTTAGGCCCAATGAAAAGGACGCTCCAAATGTGCCGGAATTTTGGTAGCCGCATTCCCTTTGGCGGCATTGATCTGGAACTGGGTCAGAAAAAGGCTTCCGCTCAAGTCCGCGCCGCGAATGTCCGCGTCCCGGAAGTCGGCGCCGATTAAATCCGTGATCCGGAGGTCTGCGTCCCGAAGGTCCGCCGCGATCAGATATGCGCCTCTAAAGCTCTGGAATTTGAGATCGGCGCCTTTCAGCTTGGCACCGATCAGATCCGCCCCGCGTCCCTTCAGGTTCTTACGAGAAGACGGTCCCTTGTAACGTCGGCGTGCCTCCTCCCGAACGAGTTCACTGGTCTTAAGGAGCAGGAGGTTTACTTCGGCCCGGTGAGCGGGAATATCCAGCTTCAATATTTCCTCTGGCGGAAGTTCGGTGAGACGATGCGTTTCATTCAGCTGCGTTCTGAGCTCCTCGTGGATCAGGTGGGCGTCCGCATGGCTTAGCGCTTCGCTTAAATAGGCCAGAAGCTCGTGCAGCTGACGCATGACGGGAAATACTTCGAACATTTGCTTCGCCGTCTCCGGCGCCTGGCGCCAGTCTCTGCCGCTATAAGTGAGCTGGGAGACTTTTTGACCGGCCCCAAAACAGTCATAAACGGTACATCCGCGAAATCCCTTTTGGCGCAGGCTGTTATGAATACCGCAGCGGAAATCGGATTGCAGATGGCGGCAAGGCTCTCCCGCCTGCTTGTCCATGGCAAAGTCGGATGAGGCGGCAAAAGGAAGGGAAACGCAGCACAGGCCGAAGCATTTCTCACAGTCTGCCTTCAGGCCAGCTCGTCCGAAGTCTCCTAAATCTTCAAAATGATATGGGTTTGGTGCACTCAATGTTGATATCTCCTTTATGTAAAATCAGTCCGGTTTTCTTTTTACCTATCGTTATCTTACAATAAATTGAAGCATTTATCGATGACGTGATGCTTATCAGCCTGAAGCTTTCGCCAGATTTACTGATACGTGGGAATGGAGCGGAGATTGGACATCTTATCATCGTGAACTAATTTATCCAACGGGAGTGAAGAAGAAATGGAGATTAGCGGAAATACGATACTCATTACCGGCGGCGCATCCGGAATCGGGCTGGCCTTGGCGGAGCGGTTCGTTCAGGCGGGTAACACCGTGATCATTTGCGGGCGCCGCACAGACAAGCTTCAGGAGCTGAAGGAACGCTATCCGGATATACATACGGTGGCATGTGACCTTTCTGTGGAGTCCCACCGGCAGGAATTGTTCCGTAAGGTGACGTCCGAATTTCCGGGTTTGAACGTTCTCATCAATAATGCAGGCATTCAACAGCGGGTTCATTTGCTCGAAGCGGAGAAAGAGTGGGAGTATTACCGTCAGGAAATTTCAATTAATGTAGATGCGCCGATTCATTTAACGCTGTTGTTTATGCCGCACTTGCTAAAACAACCGGATCCGGTCATCATCAATGTCACCTCAGGATTGTCCATTACGCCGGGAGCCTGGGTCCCGATTTACAGCTCTGCCAAGGCCGCGCTCCATTCCTTTACCGTTAGTCTCCGGATTCAGCTGGCTCAAACGAACGCCAAGGTGATCGAAGTGCTGCCGCCTGCGGTCAACACCGATCTTGGCGGGGCGGGACTTCACACCTTCGGCGCGCCTCTGGACGAGTTTGCTGACTCGGTATTCAGGGATCTGCAAACCGGTAAAGAGGAGATTGGTTATGGCGGTACGGAGGAGAGGCTGCATCTGTCGGCAATACAGGCAAGAGAGACGGCAGCCCGGATGTACGATGGCTTCCGGTCAGGTACATAACATCTTGCACAGGATGCAGAACAGGAGGAGGACCTGCTGACAGGATCAGCAGGTCCTCTTTGGGTTACATGTTTTCTTTTAAAAATTTGTCGTAGTCGTTTAATGCCCGGTCTAATTTCTGACTGGCCTTGATTAGCTCCGGATCGGTGAGACATCTGCATACGGACAGTTTATTCAATTCCAACCGAAGCTCTTCAATTTTACGAATAATTTTATCCATGGTTGAACAGCTCCTTAGAAATTTTGCATCCTCTTTGCGCTCGCAGCATGCCGCAACGACAGATGCGTCAACACTTTTTTCGATCCAGCACATGTTTTTTGAAAAAGAATGATACTACATTTTTCGCTAAATTCCCCTCAAATCCCTTCCGTGAAGCTGACATATTATCGAAATGTTACCCGATGATGAAATTTTTTTTTAGGTTCATAAAACCCTTCCGGCCTGGACAGTGAAATTCGATAAAATTGGGTAAAATTTACATGGTATAAGGAACGGGTGTTCGTATATAATAAAAACATACGTTCGGTTAGGAGGGGCTGTCATGTCAGAAAAATATGTTGGGCAAACCGTGGAGATCGTTTATTTAGACCAGGCCGGTAACATTACGCAGCGTAAAATCGAAGTGAAAGAGATGCGCGGGAACACCGTCAGGGCAGTATGCCTGAAGACAGGTGCCCCAAGAACCTTCCGGCGGGATCGGATTCTGGCATGGCAGGTCGCAAGAACTGCCTAGGACCGGTTAGGGCGGCGTCCTTGACGCAGCTCTATTCGTGCGCACTGCTCATCAATAAATTGATTCTTCGAAGAAAACAGAATCAAAATAAAAAGCCTAACCCGGTATGGGCTAGGCTTTCTTTGTATATCATCAATGTCGGGGATATGGTCAAGAACAAGTTCGCCGGCTTTCTGTCTCAGTCCTGGCATATCTTCCCGCTCTCGGCATACCATTAGGCAAAAGCAAAGAGAGAGGGAGGATACGGATGAACGTAATTGAACCGCAAAGTCCGGTACAGCTGGTCAGCACGCATCTGCCGGAGGGGGCTGAGCTCGTTACGATGAATACTCCAGCCGGACAACCTGCCGTGATTGCCGAGGATTTAACTGGGGATCGGGTTCCGGAGATTTCCGCCGTCTATCGGTTGAATGATGCGTTGTACTTGCTTGTGCTTCAGTTTAGCGAAGGGGCATGGAGAACGATGGCCAGGATCCAAGGCACAGGCTATGGGGTCACGCTCTTGACCGCTGCACCGGTAACCAAGCCTGGGCGGAACAACCTGCTCGTAGGTTGGCAGATCGGTTCCATTTGGTCGAAGCTGTCCGTGTATGAGTGGACGGAGTATGGTTTGAGTGATGTAGCGCCTGCAGAAATGAGCTACAGCTATATTGACGTGGCGGATTGGCCGGGCCCTGGAGGTCCAGACGGCAGATCCGAGCTCGCACTCTGGATCCACGATACGGGCGAAGCCTACCGGACGGAGGTGCTGCGCTGGAGGAACGGGAGTTTTCACCCGGCAGAAGATGTTTACCCCGCCTATTACCCTGAAGTAGCCCGCTACTATGAACGGATGACCGAATCCTATCCGGATTATCCGTTCTACTGGTACTATCTGGCCGAGGCGCAGTATCGGGCCGGTATCCCGCAGGCGGCACTGCATTCGGTACGAAGAGCATTAGGATTTGCCCAGCCGTATCCTTCCCGGGAAACCCTTTTGACGCTGGAGAGGAAGATCCTGAAGCTGCCCCGCGTGGCGGAGCTGCTGCGGTTTTCGGACCGAACCGCTGAAGGGATTCGGTGGGGGTATATCAACACGAGCGGTGCGATGGTACTTCCGGCCAGATACGAAGAGGCTGCGGAATTTCAGAAGAACGGCCTTGCCATTGTCCGGGAACGAGGAAAATACGGATTGATCGATCAAGCCGGGATGTGGGTCGTTGCCCCGGTGTATGATTCGATTTCACCGTATTCGGAACACCGGGCCGTCGTCACGGGCGGCGGCGACTGCAAGCTGATCGATGAACAAGGTAAGGTGGTAACGAAATGCGGGTACTCGTATATCGCCGATATGCGGGAAGGCAGATCCGTATTTCGTGGAGATGGCCATCAGGGGGAAACGGTGCATATCGGCCGTTACGGCTATCTGGATTCCCAGGGATATGAGATCATCCCGGCAAGATATGAGGAAGCCGGCGATTTTGGCAGTGGAAGAGCCTGGGTCAAAATGAAGGACGGTGCGTACGCGCTAATCGGGCTGGACGGCCGCAATCTATACGAATATGAGTTTGAGTATGCCGGTCCTCCCGGCGGCGGATTGCTCGTTTGTCAGCAGCAGGCCGGCGGAAAATACGGCTATATCGATCTGCGCGGCCAAGTCCGTATACAGCCCGCTTTTACCTCGGCATCCCCCTTCCGCCGTCAACGGGCGATCGTGAACATGGGGGAGGGGGGCACGAAGAGATACGGCGTCATCGATGAATCAGGTCAATTCGTCGTTCCACCTGTATATGACGAGATTCGTGATCTCGGTGAGGAAAGGCTGGCACTCGCACACGCCGTGAATCCGGAGCAGCCGTCCATCGGCTTGAACTATGCGATTGCGGATTGGGAGGGCAGGCTGCTGACAGACTTTGCGTATACCCGCGTGTCGGCCTATCGAGATGGTCTGGCATCGGTCACGGATGGGCAGAACACTTTTTTGATCGATTCTAGCGGTGCAACCGCGCCCGGATATCCAAAGGTGGAAGGCAGTGGTAGCCTGACTTTGAAGGGAAACGGCCTAATTGAAGTCCAAGTTGACCGGCGGATGTCGTATGTAACTCGTGACGGAAGAACCATTTGGCAGGATCAGGACCCTCCCAAATGATTTCAGCTCGCCAATCACAATAAACCCTGAGTTCGAACGAACCGCTGCCGTGAAGGCAAGCGGTTTTTTTAGATTGGAAGGTTCAGGATCGATTGGGAATAATTTTACATGGGATGGGGGAAATTAACCGCAGTCTAACTAGTTATGGCAGGGGGGCAGGCTGTGACCTCATCCGAGCAAACGATCTATCCTTCACTTGACGGAAACATATCTTACATCCGGGACAAGCTGTGTCACACCGACGATCTGAAGGTCAGGCACCTAACCTACCGCGGACAATCTTCAGCGCTGGTATATCTGGAATCTACGGTGGACCCAACCCTGATCGAGCGCAACGTCATCCGCCCGCTGCGGCAGGGAGGAGACGAGGACTTGTCCCAGCTGTTCCTGACGCTCCGGCTCGAAACCGAACACAAGCTTGATAAGGGGACGCAATCCCTTTTGTCGGGCAATTGCTTGTTTTTCACCAAGGATGACATGAAGCAGTTCTACGTGTTGACCACGCCGGCCAAATACGAACGCAGCATTACGGAGCCGGAAAACGAAGGCATCATCCGCGGGGCACACAACGGTTTTATCGAGGATTTAACGGTCAATTTGTATCAGATCCGCCAGCAGATCAGCTCGACGGACCTGAAGGTGCATTATCACAATATAGGCAATACGGCTCCACGCAAAGTGGCGGTAATGTACATGAATAACCTGGCGGACCCAGCCGTAATCAAAAAAGTGGAAGACAGGCTGAAGGGCATCTCGATCGATTCCGTCCTTTCGACCGGCTTTATCCAAGAATTTATGGAGGACCAGCCGTTTTCGATCTTTCCCCAGTTTTTGAACACGGAACGGCCGGATCATACGGGTGCGTATTTGCTCGACGGGCATGTGGTCATTATGCTCGAAGGTGATCCGACGGCCTTGATCGTCCCGGTGAGCTTTTTCTGCTTTTATCAAACCCCTGACGATTACAGCAACCGTTGGATGATCGCATCGTTTGTGCGGTTTATCCGGCTGCTCAGCTTCATCACCGCCTTTCAGCTGCCGGCATTCTATATCGCCATCGTAGCGTTTCATTCGAATGTTTTGCCCATTCAGCTGTTCTTTACTGTGCAGGGTTCATTGACCCGGGTACCGTATCCCCCGCTCGTTGAAGCGATGCTGCTCGAACTGATCTTCGAATTGCTGAGGGAGGCAGGGCTCCGGCTACCGAGCCGAGTAGGGCAAACGATCGGCATTGTCGGGGGTCTGGTCATCGGGGATGCGATCGTCAAGGCGGGTTTTGTGTCGTACACGATGATTATCGTTGTGGCTTTAACCGCGATTTCGTCGTTTTTGATACCGTCCAATGAGATGAGCTCGGCGATCCGGATATTGCGGTTTCCCCTGATGATATGCGCATCCATTTTCGGTTTTATCGGCATTGCTTTCGGACTAACGATCCTGTTCATTCATCTGTGCAAGCTGGAGTCGTTCGGGAAGCCTTACCTGTCGCCGCTGGCCCCATTGAAAATAAAGGGCTTCAAGGATGCGTTTCTTCGGTTTCCGATCTGGACGATTCGCGGCAGGCATGGCGAGAAAAAGCACAACTAACATCAGTTGACACGATCCGGGAGGGATGGACAAGGTGGAACAGGCTGAGAAAAAGATGTCCCCGAGACAGCTGTTTTTGTTCATTATCCAAGCCCAAATTGGAGTCGGCGTGCTATCGATTCCCTATGACCTTAGTAAGACGGCAAAAGGCGGCGGGGGCATATCGGTTGTGATCGCCGGAGCGATTACCCAAATCGTCATTTTGATGATGTGGACACTTCTGCGTAAGTTTCCCGGGATGAACCTTTTTCAAATCTGTATCCGGCTTGGCGGACCGATTATAGGCAGGCTGCTGATCGCATGCTACGTCGGATTTTTTATTTTGCTGGGCAGCAATGTTTTGCTGAATGCTTACATGGTACTCCAGCGCTGGATTCTGCAATCCACCCCCAAGTGGGTGGTACTCCTCCTGTTCTGTATCATGACGTATTACCTGGCCAAGGAAAAGCTCACGGTTTTGGCCAGGTTCTACAGCCTGTCGTCCATACTTTTCATTCCTTTGATTATTTTTGTCAGCTACGGCCTGACACAGGCACGGATCGAATACATGCTGCCGTTAACCGAAGCAGGCTTGATCAACATTCTGAAGGGAACCAAGGATACGACGATTTCGATGTACGGGTTCGAAATGTTCCTGATCATCTTTCCGTTTATCGACGCTTCAGACAGCAAGAAACTGAAAATGATCAGCTTGTCGAATCTGTTCGTTACACTGTTCTACGTGTTTGTCGTGTGCACCTGTCTCATGGTGTTTAACCAGACGCAGCTGCCGATGATCCCGGAACCTGTCATTTACCTGGTCAAATCGCTGAATTTTTATATCATCGACCGGGCGGACATTCTATTCTTGTCGATCTGGTCGATTACCTTGGTATGTTCCATCGCCAGCTACTTTTATGCGGCTGCCGATGGGCTTGCGGTCCTGTTTAGCAAAAAGAACCATCAAATGTTTGACCCCTTTGTTAGTGTAGCCTTTTTTTTAATTGCTCTTTTGCCGACCACGCCGATGGCGATCGACCGGATCAACAAGATTTCCGAATATGCCGCGTATGTGTTCATTGCGGGCGTTCCCTTCCTTCTAATGCTGTTCTCTTTATTTGTCAAAAAGAAAGCAGGTGGAGCTGTATGAAACGATGCCGCGGGGCACTTTGCTTGGTTATGCTGGGTCTGAGCACTGCGCTGCTGACCGGATGCTGGGACCGTGAATATTTGAAAGACTTGAATTTGGCATACAGCGCAGGTTTTGATCTGACCAAGGATCATAAGATCAAGGAAACCGTTGAGCTAATCATTCCCCCGAAAACCGAACAGAGCGCCACGACAAATGAAATTCATTCGGCAGTGGGTTTGTCAACACGCGGGGCGAGCAACATCCTCCGGGCTCGCGTAAGAGGGAATATGCGGGTGATCAAGAACAGCGTGCAGCTGATCGGCAGATCTTTGGCCGAAGAAGGGCTCAAGGCACCGATGGACGTCAATTTCAGGGATCCTCGAAACCCTTCTTCTGACGTTCGGTTGGTCGTCACAGAGAACGATGCTTCAGAAATCATCGGCATGAAAAAAATAGGCGAGCTGCAAATCGGCGAATTCCTGACCCAGAAAATCAGCAGCTTGGAGAAAATGAGCCTGTTCTACCCGCCGGAGACCGTGAATACGGTTTTTCGTTCCTTGACGGATCCAGGCCAGGATTTCGCGCTGCCTTACATCGGGGTACAAGGCTCCGAGATCGTTGCCAAAGGCGTCGCCTTGTTCCACGATCAGAGCTTTAGCGGATCGCTAGGCAAGGATCAGTCGATCATGCTGGTTCTGATGAAAGGGAAGTCGGGAGGCAATGCCCGGTTTACCAAAACCGTGAATCTGGATACAACCAAGCCGATTCGCGGATCGATCAGCTACAACGTCGGCAATAAGAAGAGGAAGCGTGTGTTTCACGTGAGTGTTGCCCGGAACGGCGATGTTCATGTGACGCTGCGCCTCAAGCTTCAAGCGGTCATCGAGGAATTCACCGGACCGCAGCTGCTGGATGACAAGGCCGTGACGCGGGTGAACCGGGAGCTGTCGTCCATCATGACCGAGGAAGCCAGGGAGGTCGTGCGGGAGCTGCAGCAGGCGAACTGTGACATTTTTGGGGTAGGCCGGCAGCTGATGGCCTATCATCCCAAACTGTGGAAGCGGATCGATTGGAACAAGGAGTACCGTAATGTGCAGTTTCATACCCAGGTTCAGGTGTCCATTATCGATACCGGGGTCATACAATAATAGCCTGATGTCCATGCCGTACGGGATACGGTGTGGAGCGATGTTTTGCGGTCTGGCCGATTGCGGCAGGCCGCTTTTTTTTGGTTTTCCAATTCGCTGGAAATAGAATGTTAACTTGCGGAAACTCATATATATGTCATGGAAACCGTTATCTGAAGACCTGATACAAAGCAGCGTTTAGAGGTGATCGAATAGCGAGCGGAAAAAATGTGGTATTAAATAACAAAAAAGGGTTTGCAAAGGTCCGGTGTGGTGTTATAATCCGATCAAGGAAAGCGGTTACCCTAAATTATTCATTGAAATGATATCGTGAGAACAAGGTGGAATGTCCATGAGTAAACAACTGAATATCGGCGTGATCGGAGCAGGAAGGATCGGAAGGCTGCACACCGAAAATCTGCTCAAGCATCCTCAGGTTAAAGTGAAAGCGATTGCAGACCTGCAGATCGATCATGCCAGGGCATGGGCCAATGGGCTAGGGATCCCTTTGCTGACCCAGGATGCGGAACAGATCATCAGTGATCCGGGCATCGATGCCGTTTTTATTTGCACGTCGACCAATACCCATATTGACATGATCGAGCGTTCCGCCAAGGCGGGCAAACACATTTTCTGCGAAAAGCCGATCTCCTTCGATGTCCGGGGAACCCGCCTTGCGCTGCAAGCCGCTTCCGACAGCGGCGTCAAATTTCAGCTTGGCTTCAACCGCAGATTTGATCCGAATTTCCGCAGAGTCAGGGAGATCGTCGCTTCCGGCCAGATTGGAGATCCCCATCTGATCAAGATCACTTCCCGCGACCCCAGCCCCCCTCCGCATGACTACATCAAGGTATCCGGCGGGCTGTTTATGGACATGGCGATTCACGATTTTGACATGGCCCGCTTTTTGAGCGGCAGCGAAGTGGATGAAGTTTATGTCCAAGGAGCGGTGCTGGTGGATCCGGTCATCGGAGAGCTCGGCGATGTGGACACGGCGGTCATCATGCTGAGATTCCGGAACGGCGCGATCGGTGTCATCGACAACTCGAGGCAGGCTGCTTACGGATACGATCAGCGCGTTGAAGTGTTCGGCTCGCTGGGCCAGGTCAACGTGCAGAACGATTTTCCGAACTCGGCGGAAATCAGCACGGCCGGCGGCGTGTACCGGGATAAGCCGAAGCATTTTTTCCTGGAACGTTATGAAGCGGCGTATCGGCTTGAAATCGAGAGCTTTATCAAAGCGATTTTGAACAATGAGGACGTACCTGTCAGCGGAGAGGACGGGTA
>Ga0224730_1016_pt1 | contig 14285 bp, 10 predicted proteins | sample IA12soil_GW_GH6A_FD_161644 | JGI IMG/M metagenome (GOLD analysis project Ga0224730, IMG submission 161644) | Enriched cells from agricultural soil in Iowa, United States - IA12soil_GW_GH6A(-) | ecosystem: Environmental > Terrestrial > Soil > Agricultural land | place: USA: Iowa | collected 2017-05-08
ATAACGTAGAGCTGATGGGATGGACCGGTCAGCTTGCGTTATCCAATCGGGAAATGAATAACTATCTGCAAATTGAACAATTTCAGGATACGGCGCAAGTTCTTCATATAAAGAAGGACGTGGTCAACAGCTTTCAATACTTTCTGTTTAACAATCCGCGAATCGCGAATGTCCGTCTATTCACGGATAACCGATATGTGAATGAGATTTGGCCGGTTATCTTGCAGGAGTCGCGTATTCAGAGCAAGCCTTGGCATGATAACGTGATGAAGCAAGGCGGCTTACCCTGGTGGGAGATACAGGAGAACGTCGGCCTCACCGGTATGCCCTCCGAACAAATGCCGAACGAGCCCTTCATGACGTACTTACAGGAATTCAAGTATCCGGACAATGCTACCCATAACGGGATTCTAGAGATATCGATGCAGTTATCCGATTTCTTCTCCCAAACGTTCAGCAGCGTACAGGATAAAAACTCCCAGCTGATCGTAGTCGCAAGGAACGGACAAGTTTTCAGCTTAAAGGATTCGTCCGTGTTCAAGCAGAACGGCGCGGAGGAATTGATAAGCAGCATAATGCTGACGAGCAATACGGATTACGAGACGGTGCGGTTCAAGGTTAATGGACATTCCTACTTGGCTTTACAGAGCTACATCCCATCGATTGACGTACATCTGGTCAATATGGCTAGTCTTGAGGAAACCATGGAAGGCATTAACCATTCGAAGGTTCGTTATATCGTGCTCGTTTCATTATTGGCGGCATTTCTCGTTTTGCTGTCTTACTCGATGCAAGCGATCATTTTGCGCAGGCTTAAGGCATTAAGGGAATCGATGCAGCAGGTGAGAAACGGTAACTTTAACGTCGAGCTGCCGCCGATTACCGGTACCGATGAGGTAGGAGAGCTGGGCTTTCATTACCGCAAGCTCATTCTGAAAATTAACGAGCTCATTCAAGACCAGGCAGCTCGGCAGGCGGCAGGCAAAGAAGCTGAGCTTCGGGCGCTGAAGAACCAGATCGATTCCCATTTCCTCTACAATACGCTGGAGAACGTCAAGATGCTGGCGGAGATTGAAGGGCAGTATCTTATATCGGACATCATGACCTCGTTAGGCGGTATGATGCGGTATTCGATGGAATGGCGGCAGGATCACGTGATGCTCAGCGATGAGATCCAGCAGGTCCAGCATTATGTATCGGTCATGAACATCCGTTATGATGGCAGACTTGATCTCCGACTGTCTATTGAACCGGAATGCCTCAAGCAGGAGTCGCTTAAAATGTCGCTGCAGCCCGTAGTGGAGAATGCAATCAAGCATGGGATGAGCCGTATGCATTCCAAGGATGGAAATCTTCTCATTACGATCTCTGCCGTCCGGCGTGATCAAGCTTGTGTCATAGAGATTACGGACAGCGGCCGCGGCATACCGGATGAAACGCTGGGCTTGTTGAATCAAATGTTGCGAATGGAAGAGCATGCATATCAGGAGGTCCGGCAATTATTCGTTCGTAAGGAGAACGAGGACGGTAATGGAATCGGTCTGCGGAATGTGGACCAACGTTTAGTGATGAGCTATGGGGTGGAATATGGGATTCGGATCGAAAGTCAGGAAGGAAGCTATACACGCATAATCATGACTTTGCCGTACCGGGTCATGGGAGGGGGATAGGACATCTATGATTAGCTTGCTGATCGTCGACGACGAGAAGATCATTCGGAGGGGCTTGCAATCAGTCATTGAGAGGCAGTTCCCTGATCTGTTTAAATATCGATTTGCCGAGAATGGAGAAGAGGCGCTGGAGCTGCTGCGCCAGGAGCCTGCGGATATTATGTTTACGGATATCCGAATGCCCATTATGGATGGGATCGAACTGCTCGACCAACTGCAAGACCATCCGGTTAAACCCGAGGTTGTATTGCTGTCTGGCTATAATGACTTCGTATATGCACAGAAAGGGATCCGCTTTGCTGTGAAGGATTATCTCGTAAAGCCCGTGATTCGGGAGGAGCTGTTTGCCGTCCTGGAGCGATTAATGCTGGATATAAAGAAAAGAGAAGAGCGAGCAGACCAGGCGGGCGAAGATGCCAGCCTTTTTGCTGCCGAGCTGGTTACCCTGCATTTAACCCAGAAGGATGTGGATGATGCGATCACACCGAACAAGCTGAAGCAGGCCGGCTTAAGCTGGTTGGATGCAGGATATACACTGGGCTTGGTTACGCAACGTGGTGGAAGTTCACAGGCAAGCAGTACGGATGCAGCTTCTTTCAGGAATCAAATCGCTGAGCTGTTACAAGGGCATATGAATTGGATGCTGACGCGTGATGGAAAAGGCGGAACGATTATGATAGCAAGCGATCCCGATATGTTCTACCGGTTGGCGGAACAGTGGGGGTTAAGTGAGTATGAGACACAGCTGCGAATTGCGATTAGTGATTCCGTTCAAGGGATTGAGCAGATAAGGTGGGCATATAGTCAGGCGAAGCAAACTATGAAATACGGGATTCTGCTTCCAGATCTCGATGTGCTGGATTACGCTGGCATAAGTGATCGCAATGAGCGGTATGTCGTCCCTATGGAGTTGATTGGGCGGATATTGAATCTCCTTGGAATGGGACGTGGGGATGAAATCAAACAACTTCTGGAGCAAATCCTCGATGTTCGCATCATTAGCAGCAGTGAAATCGGCTATCTGGAACGTATTAGTCAGCTGCTGAACGAGGAGCTGTTTGATAAGTTGTTCCGCATCTACGGGCTTAAGGTTTTCGGTCTATTAATGAAGTACGCTCCTGTTGGTCACATCGGAAATTTCGACCGATTTGAGGATTATTACAAATCGGTCGAACAGCTTCTCGATCGTCTGGATCGGTTCATCCAAGATCGGAAAGAGCAGGTGCCAACGGAACAAAATACGATGCAAAAAGTACTCACCTACCTGCAGACGCATTATGCCGACAATTTAAACATGGCGGTGGTGTCCAACCATTTCTCACTCAATTACTCGTATTTCAGCCAAGCCTTCCAAGAATTTACCGGTGAGAGCTTCTCGAACTATGTTCGCCGGTTAAGGCTGGATAAGGCGAAGGAACTTCTGGTGCACTCCGATTTGAAGGTGTACGAAATCAGCGATCAGGTTGGATTCGAAAATGTGAAGCATTTTACGAGAATATTCAAGGATACCGAAGGCATCACAGCGCTGGAATTTCGAAGCCAGCGGAGACGGTTTGAAACCGAGTGATGAGAAAGACTAAAACACAAATGACCCATAAGAGGGTCTTTTTTTTGTGAAAAAGCATCCTCTCATGGGTCAAAGTTCACACCTTTCAATCATTCAGCATTCAGAAAGTTAATTAAAGCTGTATTGAATTCTTCAGGGTGAGTCGCGTTTAGACCATGAGGTCCACCTTCGATGACGACGAGTTGACTACCTGGAACGGCTTCGTGGGAAAGTTGTCCGCTGACTTCAAGCGACACAATTGCATCGGAATCCCCATGGATAACAAGCAGTGGGATATTAAATTTTGCCATATCGCCACGGAAATCCGTCCGGCCGAAAGCCTCAACACAATCCAGCGTCCCTTTTGGCGAAGCAGAAGAAGCAATTTCAAGGTTGTAATGGCGGAAAGACTCGCTAACCAGATCGGTTCGATCCCCTGCTTTAAAGAAATTGTGAGTGAAGTCGTCAAGGAAGGCGACACGGTCTTTTTTCAAACCGTCTAGGAAGCCTTGAATCGTGGCTTCATCCAGACCACCTTCCGGATGCTCGGCAGATTTGTAAAAGAACGGTGGAACCGCAGCGGCCAGCACGGCTTTTTTGACACGGCTTGTTCCGTATGTACCGATGTAACGGGCTACCTCTCCGCCACCCATCGAGAATCCGACCAGCGTTACATCCTTAAGGTCCAGCTGTTCGATGAGCTTATGAAGATCCGCTGCAAACGTATCATAGTCATATCCGTTCCACGGTTGGGAGGATTGCCCGAATCCACGGCGGTCATAGGTAATCACGCGGTAACCTGCATTGATGAGCGCTGGAACTTGATTCTCCCAAGAGCGTCCGCTCAGTGGCCAACCATGAATCAAAATGACAGGTTTGCCTGCGCCAACATCCTCAAAATTCAACTGAATAGGGTGCCCATTTTCTTCTTCGACTAATAATTTTGGCATGTTTCATTCTCCTCTGTTTTTTAATGATGATGATTAGTTGTGGCTCCCGCCCTCGTGGCCGCCAAACATCGATTGGGCATATACAATGCCCGCGCCATAAGCACCGGTGTGCTCCTTAGCGATCGACATCACGGCGTCATAGGTTTCCTGGCGAGCCCAATCGCGTTGGTACTCAAGCATAACAGAAACCCAGGTAACGGGGATGGCTCCTGCTTGGATCATGCGTTGAACGGCCATGTTATGCGCTTCCGCAGTCGTTCCGCCTGAAGCATCCGTTACAATGTACACTTCATATCCGTCTTTAATAGCTCCAATAACAGGAAAAGCAAGGCAAACCTCCGTCCAGAGCGCCGCCATGACCAGCTTTTTACGGCCAGTTTTCTTCACGGCTTGTACCAGGTTTTCGTCTTCCCAAGAGTTCATTGTTGTACGGTCGATCGGTACCTGATCTGGAAATACCTCTTGAATTTGCGGATGAATCGGGCCTGAGAATGATTCTGCAGCCACCGTTGTAAGAATGGTGGGCACATTAAAGACTTTCCCGGTTTTGGCCAATCCAACCGTGTTGTTAATGATGGTTTGACGATCCGCGCTTTGAACTCCAAAGATCATTTGAGGCTGATGATCAATAAGAATAATTGCAGAGTTTTCAGCCGTAAGTAAATCAGTCTTGTCATTAAACATACGAGGATCCTACCTCCTAGATATTGGTTGCAGCAGGGCCCGAGACATTGGAATGCTGCATGTACTCAGTCTATGGAAATACCAATGTGCAAACAATCTTCAGTTTTCTATATTTTTCATAGGAAAATCCTATATACTTCGAAAGTTCTATAAGGAATATACATAAGCAATTCCTATGGCTGTTATAGAAAAAGCCATATTGTTAGTGAAAATGTCGACTTTTAGACTTATGAATAAAGGCAGTCTAGCAAGAACATCACAATTCGTATTAGAGGAGGTATTGTCTATGAGCACAGGTTCTATAGGTTCTATGGCCTTAGCTCTTGCCGCAGGTATTGTCATTGGGGTTGTTTTTCAATCGCTTAAGATCCCGTCGCCAGCACCGCCTTTTTTAGGACTGCTCGGTCTCGCCGGTATGTTTGTAGGCCAGCGGCTGATCCCCTGGATCCAGCAATGGCTAAACCACAAATAATGCAATCTAAAAGGAGAGCGGAATCATGTCTAGAAAAACGAAAGATGTTGAGGCCAGTCTAGTCATTCACAATGCCAGCATCGTAACGATGGACGATGTAAATCCTACCGCATCGGCAGTTGCCGTTAAGGACGGCCAGTTCCTGGCTGTGGGTGATGATGCCGAAATTATGAAATATGTCGGATCCTCCACGCAGGTTGTCAACGCCAACAAACGAATGTTGATACCGGGCTTGAACGATTCACATATTCATCTCATTCGCGGTGGTCTCAACTATAACCTTGAACTTCGCTGGGATGGAGTGCCATCCGTAGCGGATGCATTGCGAATGCTGAAAAAGCAGGTTGATCGTACACCAGCACCTCATTGGGTCCGTGTTGTAGGCGGATGGACGGAGTTCCAATTTCTCGAACGCCGGATGCCAACTCTGGATGAAATCAATCGAATTGCTCCGGAAACCCCCGTTTTTATCCTTAATCTTTACCGCCAAGCCTTTTTGAACAAAGCTGCCTTACGGGTAATAGGGTATACGAAGGATACGCCTAATCCGCCAGGCGGAGAAATCCAAAGGGACAGCCGGGGCAATCCAACAGGAATGCTTATCGCCAGGCCTAATGCAACGATATTGTACGCCACTTTAGCTAAAGGGCCAAAGCTTTCTTATGAGGACCAAATGAATTCAACCCGACTCTTTATGAGGGAATTGAATCGATTTGGTGTGACAAGCGTGATCGACGCTGGAGGGGGCTTTCAGAACTACCCCGATGACTATCAGGTGTTTGAGGAACTGGATAGACGTGGAGAAATTACGGTTCGCACGGCGTATAATTTATTCACTCAGCATCCCAAAAATGAATTAAACGATTTTAAAGCATGGACCGCTTCATCGCAGCCGTACACGGGCAGTTCTTATTATCGTCATAACGGTGCAGGTGAAATGCTTGTGTACAGCGCAGCAGACTTTGAGGATTTTGTTGAGCCTCGTCCGGAGCTTCCAGCTGTACTCGAAGATGAACTCTTTGAAGTTACCCAACATCTCGTTCAACAACGTTGGCCGTTTCGTCTTCATGCCACTTATGGAGAATCCATAACACGTTTTCTTGATGTTTTTGAACGCGTCAACAAAGAGGTGCCGTTCAAAGACTTGCGCTGGATTTTGGATCATGCCGAAACGATTCATGAGAAGGATTTGGAGCGGGTCGTCGAATTAGGAGGTTCGATCGCCGTTCAAAGCCGAATGGCTTTCCAGGGGGAATATTTTGTCGAAAGATATGGGGCAAAAGCAGCGGAGAATGCTCCTCCGATAACCAAGATGATGAAGTCCGGATTGCGCGTTGGTGTGGGAACGGATGCCACCAGAGTAGCAAGCTATAATCCTTGGGTGGCCTTATATTGGCTAGTGACGGGCAAAACACTGGGAGGATTAAGCCTGTATCCTGCTTCTAATCGTGTAGAGAGACACCAAGCGCTTCGGATGTATACGACGGGGAATGCATGGTTTTCAAAGGAAGAGGATGTGAAAGGGCAGATCAAACCGGGTCAATATGCTGATTTTACGATCCTTTCCGATAATTTCTTTCATGTCTCGGAAGAAGCAATTAAAAAAATTGAATCTGTCTTTACCGTCGTAGGTGGTAAGATCGTCTACGGTACCAACGAATTTCAATCTTTGTCGCCTCCAGCGCCCAAAGCCAGCCCAGACTGGTCTCCGCATAATGTCTTTGGCGGCTATTACAAGGGGCCGGAATATGGAGGTGGTGGATCAGGTGCCCATACGCCTAAACAGGTCCATCTTCATCATAAGTGTAACCATCATCACGGCAGCGGTTTCTGCGACTTGGATTGCTTTGTCTTCTAAAAGTAAATAAACCTAAGGCGATCCTAGGTCAGACAAAAGGTACAGTCCCCTCATTGAAAATGGGGGACTGTACCTTTTGATTTAGAAGATTTTATCAGCAGCCCCGATCAAAACAGGAGTCATCTTTTCAATGATGCTCAACGTTAGTTTGATTGGGCGGATGGATTGGGGTGGCGGCGGTTTCCTTTTTCTCCAAGCGAATGAAGAATGGGACAATCGTGCTTAGCAGCAGTAATCCGGCCAACACCTCGAAAGTGAACACATGACCTTTGATGTCGGTCAGATAAACCGAGACGATGGGGCCAAGTGAAGCTCCGATAAATAGCATAAACATATGGAAAGAAAGAGCGCTAGCCCGTAACTCTCCAGCTAAAGTGCCTATTAGGGACAACAAGGCGGGAAGAGCCATAGCTATGCCAGCTGCAAAAACAATACTCGCCAAGATTAAAAACGCAAGGTTCTCCCAGGCGCCTACCAGACCTAGGCCAATACCGGCCAAGATCAGACCGCAACATAGTACATTTTTTACGCCAAACCTAGCAACGAGCTTTCCATCAAATGGGGAAACGAGCATGCCGATGATACCGGCTGCGCGAACCCATAAGATTTCCTGGTGGCTCAGACTGAAGGGAGCGCTGCTTAGATAACTTCCAAGCGTAGAGAAAAAACCGACGAGTGCAATAAAGAGAGTTGAGGAAATGATGTAACAGAAGGGCAGGCTTTTTTTCTTGAAAATACCGCCAATGCGCTTTAACGGAGAAAAGAAATTGCCCTCCGGCTTCTGGATGATATCTTTGGGTACGCATAAGGTAATCAGAAAAAACGAAATAAAATACACGATGCCAAGGATGTAAAATACATATCTCCAGCTTAGTTCCAATATGACGGTGCTGCTATAGATCTGTCCAACGATACTGGCCATCAAAAAGGCGGTGCTTATAAATCCGAGGATCGTTACCCTTTTTTTCGTTGGGAACATCTCTATTGCGTAAGCTAACACAGAAGGGGGAAACATGGATGCTGCCAATCCTTGGATAACCCTCAGCACAATAAGCCACTGAAACTCATGGACCGTTCCAATAAAAGGGGTTGATACCGCGAGCAGGCATAATCCGGATATCATCATTCTTTTCCGTCCGTAGCGGTCGGAAAGCCCCCCGAACAGGAGTCCTCCGCCGGCAAAAGCAAATGAAAAGGCGCTTCCTGCCCAAGCTGCTTTGGAAGATGAAATCTGGAATACGTCCTCAAATAAGGGAAACAGGGGGATCGTTAAATATAGGGATGAGACGACAATTAATGAGCACCAGAATAGAATCAGGGTCGTAAGGTTATAACGAGGTGCCGCTTGCTTTGCTGGATTAATCAATCGTGATTCCCCTTTCTTCTGCAGGCGTCCCTTTTGTTACAGCTGCATTGGTTTCCTTCACATTTAAAAACACGTTGACAGCAAAAACAAGAATGCCGCTTCCGGCAACGGATTCACCTATACGTTTAATCGTTGATAACCATTCCTGATCATAGCCGTTTGCAATAAAGCACAGCGAGATCAGCATGATTGGCAAACCTGTGCCCTGCAACCAGAAGTGCCATTGAGCCAGACGGGACGCTGCGGCTTTGGGAAAACGCAGATAAGTAAATCCGCAAAGGGCCAAAGTTGCCCATCCGAAAAGGTTGGTGTGAGCATGAACGCTAGTCAGTGCAAAATTCAATGTTGCACCCATGTAGATTCCAATGCCAATACCGAGAACAATATAAATAACAGCCATTTTTAAAAAACGTACTCCCATCCAAACTCTCCTTTGTATTTTACGAGATTCATTCTCCAGTCAAGGAGTTCTATAGATATTGAATTCCAAGAACCAGATATGTATCACAATCGTATAAACAGCGGTTCGCACGATCAATATCGATATTTCTATGTCTCATATAGCTTTTTCTTATAATCATCGAGACGGCTTGGGAAAATCCTCGGCCTTTTGCGTTATGGGTTTTTCGTACAAAAGATATAGTAAATTCGCTATGCAAGTATAGAAATAATGGAATGGTTTGCTGCTGCTCTTTTCTCTATGATTTGAATCAGGAGTACTTTTCAGTTATTAGCAGGATCGCAAAAACCTAACAAAAGGAGTCTGGGAAGGATGGGGAATATCATAAAGAAAACGGCAGGCATCCATCATATTACTTGTTTCGTGAAGGATGCGCAGAGAAATGTAGATTTTTATGCTGGAGTTCTAGGTCTTCGTCTTGTGAAAAAAACAATTAACTTTGACGCACCCGAGGTATACCATTTGTACTTCGGCAATGAAAAAGGCAGCCCCGGAACGATAATGACGTTCTTCCCGCACGAACTTTCCCGCAAGGGTCGCATAGGAGGAGGACAAGTAGGTACAACAACGTACGTAGTACCCATAGGCGCAATTGATTTTTGGAAAGCACGCCTCACGGCGTTCGATATTTCCTTCACGGAAAGCACCCGGTTTTCTGAAAACTATATTGAATTTTTAGATCTTGACGGTCTGCAGTTAGAGATTGTTGAACGGGAAGACGGAGCGCTCAATACATGGTCATTCGGAGGTATCCCGGCGGATAAGGCGATCAAAGGATTTGGGGGCGCCGTGCTATACAGTGTTGCATCCACCAAGACCATGCAGGTACTTGAGGACGTTTTAGGTCTTGAAAAGGTAGGGCAGGATGGTAACTTTATTCGCTATAAGGCTGAAGGGGACATCGGCAACCTCATTGATGTGAATGCGGAGCCCATGGAATGGGGAATCCCAGGTAGCGGCACCGTTCACCATATCGCGTGGCGAGCCAAGGATTTTGAAGACCATGATGCCTGGAGAAGCCATGTGGAAAGCAGCGGTTTACATCCTACACCGATTATTGACCGACAGTATTTTCATGCGATCTATTTTCGTGAACAAGGCGGCATTTTGTTTGAAATTGCGACAGATCCGCCAGGTTTCGCAAATGATGAGCCTGAGGATCATCTAGGCGAGGCCATCATGCTTCCTTCATGGTTTGAAGACAGCCGCGCTGAAATTGAAAAGAACCTGCCACCTATTCAAGTGCGCGAATTGAAGTCAATCAAGCAATGAAACACCCATTTGATAACGTAAAAAGAGCAGTTACACAGGCTATGATATTAGCTGTGATAACTGCTTTTTGATTAAAAGGATAAAGTCTCCATATCTCTTAAACCAAGCCCCGTAGCAACCGCATTTCCCCATTCAGGATCGGCTTTATAAAAATGGGCGATTTGACGAAGTTTGATTTCATCCTTTTCAACCGGTTTCATGGCATTCACAATATTATTTACCAAGCGCCGGCGTTCATCTGCACTAAGTAACCGGTACAAGTCACCAGGTTGAGTGTAATGGTCATGATGGTCATAAGGGACACTGTCGGCTGAACCGGATACCTCAAACGTAGCTGTCTTGTATGCTGCAGACTCAGTCGCCCCGTTGTAACTATTCGGTTCATAATACATTGAACTTCCTCCGTTTCGATCATAACGCATTTGACCGTCACGCTGGTTATTATTCACTTCGATAACAGGTTTATTAATAGGAAGCGTGTTATGATTTGTTCCAACCCGATAGCGGTGTGCATCGGCATAGGCGAATAAACGGCCTTGAAGCATCTTATCCGGAGAAGCTTCAATACCGGGTACGAAGGCTCCAGGAGAGAAAGTTGCTTGTTCCACTTCAGCGAAATAATTCTGCGGATTACGATCGAGGACCATACGTCCAACCTCGATAAGAGGGTAGTCTTTTTGCGACCACACTTTGGTTACATCAAATGGGTCGAATCGATAAGTATCCGCATCTTCCAGCGGCATGATTTGAACATACAACTTCCAAGCGGGGAAGTCTCCTTTTTCTATAGCTTGAAACAAATCCTCAATGTGATAATCCGGATTTTCGCCGGCCAGTTTAGCAGCTAGTTCGACATCCAGATTTTTAACACCCTGTTCCGTTTTGAAATGATATTTTACCCAAACTCCTTGTCCATCTGCATTGACCCACTTAAACGTATGGCTTCCATAACCATGCATATGACGTAAAGTAGCAGGGATACCGCGATCAGACATCAAGATGGATACTTGATGCAAGGACTCGGGAGACAATGACCAGAAATCCCATACTGCGTTTGGATTTTTAAGGTGGGTTTGAGGATGTCGTTTCTGAGTATGGATGAAATCCGGGAATTTAATGGCATCTCTTATGAAAAAGACAGGCGTGTTATTTCCTACTAAGTCATAGTTCCCTTCCTCGGTGTAAAACTTTACGGCAAATCCACGAGGGTCACGCACGGTATCTGCAGAGCCAAGTTCGCCTGCAACCGTCGAGAAGCGGATAAATAAGGGCGTGCGTTTACCAACCTCGGATAAAAAGTCGGCTTTGGTATATGAGGACACATCGTGGGTTACTTCAAAATATCCGTGTGCACCGGCACCTTTGGCATGAACAACCCGCTCAGGGACACGTTCACGATTGAAATGGGCCAGCTTTTCAAGAAGATGGACATCTTGAATGAGTGTTGGACCTCGTGAGCCGGCGGTCATAGAATTCTGGTTATCTCCAACCGGGGCTCCCCAACTTGTCGTTAATTGGCCATGCTTGATTTCCAATTTAAATACCCCCAATATGTAAAATTAGTACATTAGGAACATCTTATTATCCATTTTGTATTTTGATCAATATCGGTCTATCTATATTTGACATAGTTATCGTTTATATCATTTTAGAAGTCAGTGTAAGAAGAGGTGAAGGAGCTGAATTCCCCGCAGATATAAGAAATCCCCATGACAGATATTGAAAAAGGCTTATTGATAGATATGAGTGGGAGGTTTTAAGCTGTTACTACATAGATAAGCAGACAAATGAGAGGTCCGTCCTGCGATGCAGGGCGGACCGTTATTTTTAGCTGTTTACATATTTTTCTGCTGAGCGTTTACGAAGGCCGAGGGCGGTAATGCCAATCCCGAGAAGGGAAGCGGCAATCGGAACCATCATCGCTGTGCGGTAGCCGTCGAGCAGTGCTTGCGGGGATTTGTCCAAACCTGTAGCGCCAATCTGCACAGCGGTCACGACCGCCAAACCGAGTGCGGCGCCAAACTGGAAGGAGGTATTCAATAGACCGCTGGCGAGCCCCTGCTCTTCTTCCGCTATTCCGTCCGTGGCGGCGATGGTTAAAGGTCCGTAAGTCAGCGAAAAGGCGAGGCCCGTCAGGATCATTGTCGGGAACATCGCTGCATAAGTCCAGTCCAAACCGATGGGAAGAAAAAGGGCGTAGGCTAACGCAGCGAGGCAGAACCCGCCGAAAATCACCGGAATATTGCCGAAACGGTTTACCAGCTTGGGGGTCAGGGTAGGTGCGAGTATGGAATCGACACCGACAGCGAGCAGGGCAAGACCCGTTTCAAGAGATGACCAGCCGCGCAGTTCTTGGAGGTAGAGCACCGTCACGAACTGGAACCCGAAAAAGGAGCCGGCAAACAACATGGCACCCAGGTTCGCCCGCACGAGTGAGCTGGCAGAAAATATGCCAAGGCGTACCAAGGGGGAAGCCGAGCGTCGTTCGATCGTTGCAAAGAGACCAAAAAGCAGGGCACTGCAGGCCAGGATTCCGGCGGTCCAGCTCCAGCCCAGGTTGGAGGATTCCACGACACCGTAAACCAGAAGCAGCATGGCCGCCGTGACGCTGACTGCTCCGGCCAGATCGAAGCCTTTGGAGGATGCCTCCGTCCGACCGGAGGCCGGTATGAGGCGAATCGCGGCTAGAAGGATCACGAACGCCAATAGAACCGGACCAAAGAAAACCCACCGCCAGCTGATCTCACTTAAGATGCCGCCAACCACAAGCCCCAGTGAAAACCCGGCGGCCGCTGTCCCGGCATAAACGAGCAATGCCTTGTTACGTGCAGTTCCCTCCGCAAAGCTTGTCGTGATGATGGATAAGCCGGCCGGAGTCATGAACGCTGCGCTAATGCCTGTAACAAACCGGGCGGTGATCAGCATCCAGCCTTCGGTCGATAATCCGCCTAACCCGGAGAAAGCAAAGAAAACGGTGAGCCATAGCAGAAACATTTTTCGGCGCCCGAACAGGTCGGCTGCCCGGCCTCCCAGCAGCATGAAGCCGCCATACCCCAGTACATAGGCGCTGACTACCCATTGCAGCGAACCGGTCGACATGCCCAGTTCAGCACGGATCGAGGGCAGAGCCACGCCCATCATCGACACGTCGATCCCTTCCAGAAAAATTGCGCCGCACAAAACGAACAATAAGCCCCAGGAAAGCTTGCCGGAACTTTGAGACGTTTGACCGTTTGCCTTCATTTGATATGTCCTCCTCATTATGAATAATTATCCATTTTCGGAACCGGCTCGATCGGGTCTGCCGATTTCCTTATTGGCACAAGGAGATTATGTATCATATAATCGAGGAACAGAAGTACGCACTTTTTTGTGTCATTTTCACCAAAAGGTAATATAGGAACCAAAAAGTACCTATTTTGATCGGGGGAAAAAGTGCCATGAAAACAAGTATGCCGCAAGCCTTTAATATACCGATAGAAGCGACCCTGGAAGTCATCGGGGGGAAATGGAAAACGCTCATTTTATGCCATTTAACCTATGGAGCGAAACGAACGAGCGAGCTGAAAAAATTGACCCCGGGCATCACGCAAAAAATGCTGACCCAGCAGCTTAGAGAGTTGGAGGAGGATGGGGTCATCATCCGGACGGTATACAACCAGGTCCCGCCGAAAGTCGTTTACGAACTGAGCGAGCTGGGCCAATCACTCCGGCCGGTCATCGATGTGATGTGCCAGTGGGGAGAGCGGTACATCCAGGGATCAACCGAGAACCAGGCAAGCTCGAACATGTGACGTAAGCCGCGGAGAAACTAAAAAAAGAGCTCAGCAACCAGGCTGAACTCTTTTTTAATTCTATTTTATGATTGGCGAATGTTATGAATCCGACCAACAGGCACACTTAGGATTGATAAAAATACAAAATAATGGCGGCGACCACAAGCACGCAGAAAAGGGTGAAAAACGTAATTTTCCATCCGCTGCGCGGGACCTTGCCGCTGATGCTGC
>Ga0224730_1018_pt1 | contig 14215 bp, 14 predicted proteins | sample IA12soil_GW_GH6A_FD_161644 | JGI IMG/M metagenome (GOLD analysis project Ga0224730, IMG submission 161644) | Enriched cells from agricultural soil in Iowa, United States - IA12soil_GW_GH6A(-) | ecosystem: Environmental > Terrestrial > Soil > Agricultural land | place: USA: Iowa | collected 2017-05-08
GGAAGATTGACCTGGAAATTATGCGCAATATGCCCCTGATCCAGCAGAATAATTCGGTCAGCAAGCTGTACTGCTTCACTGACATCATGTGTCACCAGAATTGCGGTAAAGCCCTGTTCTTTCCAGAGACGTTCAATCAGGTTCTGCATTTCCAGACGGGTGAGTGCGTCCAGTGCGCCAAGTGGCTCATCGAGCAACAGGATACGCGGTGCATGTGACAATGCCCGAGCCAGTGCGGCACGTTGACGCTGACCGCCTGATAGCTGGGCAGGCCATTGTGCAGCCTTTTCCTTTAGGCCGACTTTTTCTAGAAGTTGCTCTGCAAGCCCATGCTGACTTTTGGCCAATCCCAGTTGCACATTTTGCATGACACTTTTCCAGGGTAGCAGGCGTGGGTCCTGAAACATCACCCGAATGTCATCATTGGTGATGCCCTCACGGAAGTTGCGTGCGGACTGGAACTTGATTTCACCATAGCTGGTCTTTTCCAGTTGTGCGATTAGGCGTAGCAGGGTGCTTTTACCACAGCCACTGCGCCCGACAATGGCAACAAACTCGCCTGCCTGAATGTTTAAATCCAGATCCTCAAGTACCTTGACCTCGCCATAGAACTTATACAGTTGCTCAATCAGGATATCTGCACCATTGGCTGGGGCGTTTGTGGTATCTAGCTTAATAATGGGCTGGATGAAATTATTTTCATATAGGTTTAGATTGAGGTTGCTCATGTTTATTTTCCTTTTTTATTTTTGATAACCTGAATGCCAGCGTAATAAATAACGTTCCAGCAGTTGCGCAAAGACATCGGCCAGTTTCCCCAGCAAGGCATACAGCAGGATACCCACTAGCACGATATCGGTTTGTAAAAACTCCCGTGCATTCATGGTCATATAGCCAATGCCTGACTGGGCGGAAATGGTTTCAGCAACGATCAGCAATACCCACACCAAACCGAGAGAGAAACGTAGCCCCACTAAAATGGAGGGCATTGCGCCAGGTAAAATAATGTCTTTATACAGTTGCCAGCGGTTCAGCCCATAGCTTCTACCCATTTCAATCAGCTGCGGATCAACTGAACGGATGCCATGATAGGTATTGATATAGATCGGGAAAAACACCCCGACCGCCACTAGAAACAACTTGGCGGTTTCATCAATGCCAAACCATAAGATCACCAGTGGAATCAGGGCAAGTGCAGGGATGTTGCGGATCATTTGCAGGGTGGTGTCCAGCAGCGTTGATGCAACACGGGATGAGCCATTCAGCAAGCCGAGAACTAGCCCCAGCCCCCCACCCACCAATAAGCCGAGTAAAGCCCGACCAGCACTGACCTTGACATGCTGCCAAAGCTCACCACTGATGAGCAGGTGCCAAAAGGCACTGACCACAGCAGTGGGGGCGGGCAGAACCCGACTTTGCAGTAAACCTGTACTTGAGGCAATTTGCCAGATGACGATCAATAAGATCGGTAACAGCCACGGTAACAGGCCTTTGCCAAGCTGCTGTGTTCCACGTGAAACATTGTTTAAGAAAACTTTTGCACTCATGCTGTCTCCTTGACCAGATTTTTTGCTTCCGTAGTCTCAGGGACGTAGTTGTTGGCAATGATTTCCCCAAATGGTCCTGTTAAGTGCGGTTGTGCCAGTTTCTTGCGTGTTTTCAGCGGCAAGAGTGGAAACACCAATTCCGCAAAACGAATCGATTCTTCCAAATGTGGATAGCCAGAGAAAATAAAGGTATCAATCCCCAAGTCAGCATATTCTTGAATACGTGCAGCCACCGTTTCTGGGTCACCCACCAATGCCGTGCCTGCACCACCGCGAACCAGACCAATGCCTGCCCAAAGATTCGGGGACACTTCAAGTTGATCTTTACGTCCACCATGCAACGCCGCCATGCGTTGTTGGCCCACTGAATCCATTTGCGCAAATTTCTTCTGTGCTGCGGCAATCGTGGCATCATCCAGATACTGGATCAGTTCATCCGCCGCTGCCCAGGCCTGTTCATTGGTTTCACGCACAATCACATGCAGGCGAATGCCGTAATTTAGGGTTCGGCCTATAGCGGCAGCCTTGGCACGTAAATATTGGATTTTTTCCTTGACCGCAGCAGGAGGTTCACCCCAAGTCAAATAGGTATCGACCTGTTCTGCTGCCAGCTCAGTCGCCGCTTCGGATGAGCCACCAAACCATAACGGGGGATGAGGCTGTTGTACGGGTGGATAGAGCAGTTTGGCATCATCGACGCTTAAGCGTTCGCCATGAAAAGTAAACGATTCACCTGTATGCGAACGGGTCAGGATTTCACGCCAGATTTTGACATATTCAGAAGCGGTCTGGTAACGGGTACTGTGGTCTTCATACAGGCCATCGCCCTTGAGTTCCTGTTCATCTCCACCTGTGACAAGGTTGAGCAGGATACGTCCATTGGAAAGACGGTCGAAAGTCGCTGCCATGCGGGCGGCGAGCGCAGGCGTGGTAATGCCTGGACGGAGGGCCACCAGAAACTTAAGTTGTCTGGTGGCATCAATCAGGCTGGCAGCGGTAATCCATGGGTCTTCACAGGAACGGCCTGTTGGAATCAGTACGCCATCATATCCCAGGTTGTCAACGGCCACCGCAATCTGTTTCATATAGGCATGATCGACCTGACGCGCACCCTTGCTGGTGCCTAGATAACGATTGTCACCGTGAGTGGGGATAAACCAGAAAATATTCATGTCGATGTTCCTTATGAAAAGTAAAAAATTTATTTGGCAGACCAGACGCTGTGCTGAATGTCGATCTGTAGGGGGATGAGCTGTTCCTGTTTAAACAGATCGGCGATCTTTTGCTGATTGTTGATCACCTCGGTCGTGAGTGCATGTACAGGCAAGGGTTTTGGGCGCTTGTCTAAAACCCGCTGTGCGATCCCGTTCCCCCTATTACCTGATTTCGTTCTTAAGCAATGCGTCCTGAATTACCAACTGTTTTGGAATCAGTTTCTGCGCGTAGAATGCATCAGCAACATATTGCTGTTCCTTGGCAACCTTTTCAGAGATGGGCTGAACCCCGAAGCCCATGCGTGAAATCGATGCTTTTAACACCTCAAATTCCAGTGCGGTTGGTTTTTCCAGTAGTTTCGCGGCATCATCTGGATAGGTCTTGACCCAGTCGGTGGTCTGGTTCAGGGTTTGAACAACGGTCTTTAAAATTTCAGGATGATTTTCGGCAAATTTACGGTCCGCTAAATAGAACTGGTAATTGCTGACCAAATGCTCGCCATTGGCAATGACACGCGCATGTACCTGATGTTCCGCCGCAGCCAGGAACGGGTCCCAAATCACCCAGGCATCAACTGCGCCCTTTTCAAATGCGGCACGGGCATCTGAGGGTGGAAGATAGACAGGCTGGATGTCATTGAGGGTGAGGTTGTTGGCTTCCAACAGTTTCAATAATAAATAGTGGACGTTTGAACCCTTGTTCAGTGCAATACGTTTGCCTTTCAGGTCTTGTACGGATTGAATTGGGGAATCTTTTTGTACAATCAGGGCTTCAGCAGTAGGTGCTGCTGGCTGGTTGGCCACATACACCAGATTTGGATTGGCTGCCTGAGCGAAAATAGGTGGGGCTTCACCCGCCTCACCCAACGAGACACTGCCAACATTCAAGCCTTCCAGAAGTTGTGGACCCGCTGGAAACTCCACCCATTTGACATTTACGCCTTGAGCAGCAAGGTTTTTTTCTAGTTCACCTTTTGCTTTAACAATCGGCAAAATACCATACTTCTGAAAGCCGATATTTAATGTTGTGGTTTCTTGTGGTTTGGCCTCTTGCTGCTCAGCTTTTTTTGCACAACCTGTGATGTTAACCAAGCTGGCAAGCATTGCTGTAATTAGGATAGGTTGTGTCCATAAACGATTGATAAAAATGGCCATGCTGCTTGTGCTCCCCGAAAATCAAAAGATGAAATAAGCTGAGCAATCAAACTAAAACTTTTTTTATTGCATAAAAAATAAATAATCAGGCTTTATTTATCTAAAAGATTGCAAAACAGAATATTGGATATGCTTATCGTGGGTATAGATATCAAAAAGGAGCGTTATTTTTATAAGCTATTGTTTTTAGTGTTTTTCTATTTTAAGGCTATGGTTTTGCTGAGGGAAGATATAACAAAAAGACAGGATGTGGAGATATCATTATCAAAAATAACAATATCTCCAGAGGCATTAGTCAAGGGATTTTTTAAATACCAAAGAATTACGTTGATAGTTATAAAGTGCCTGACGTGCATTTGGCAGGTCATCCACACTGGCAGGGCTAAAGCCGTGTTCCAAAAACCAGTGCGCCGTGCGTGTGGTGAGGACAAATAGTTGCTGAATACCTTGCTGTTTGGCCCTGTTTTCCAGAAATTGCAAGATCTGGCTACCACGGTTAGATTTGCGGTAACTGGAGTCGACAGCAACACAGGCGATTTCGGCAGAACATTTTTCATTGGCTTTCGCTGGAATCGGGTAGAGTGCGGCACAGGCCAGAATCATGCCATCACGCTCAATCACGGCAAACTGCTCAATCTCACTTTCAAGGCGTTCGCGGGAGCGATACACCAGAATACCTTCCTGCTCAAGTGGCCGCAGCAGGTTTATCAGGCCGCCCACATCATGAATATTGGCAATCCGTACCTTCTCATAATGGGCATCGGTAATCATGGTGCCAATGCCATCACGAGTGAACAGTTCCTCAATCAGTGCGCCATCATAGGCATAGGAAATCAGGTGTACACGATGTACGCCTGACAGGGAAGCCTGTTGCGCCTGTTTTAAATGTAGGGCCAATTCTGGAGACTGGTTTTGGTATTGCTGAATATAGGGATCAAGCTGACGTGGGCTGAGCTCACGCAGCAACTGCTGTTTGGCATCCATTAAACCTTGCTGTTCACCCAGAAAAATTAGCTTGTCCGCCTTTAACATGGTTGCCGTTTTAGTGGCTACTTCCTCCGCCAGCAAATTAAACACTTCGCCAGTGGTCGAGTAACCCGTTGGCCCTAACAACACAATATTGTGATTGTCCAGATGACGATGGATGGCATCGGTGTCAATTGAGCGGACATCGCCTGTAAGCTGGAAGTCAACGCCATCACGGATGCCATAGGGTTTGGCGGTGACAAAGTTTCCAGAAACCACATCAATGCGTGCGCCATACATCGGGGAGTTAGCAAGTCCCATCGAAAGCAGTGCCTCAATTTCCAGGCGAATTGAACCCACGGCATTCATCACCCCCCGCAGTGACTCACGTGTGGTAATGCGGCGGTTTTGGTGGAAAGGTGTTTCAATATTGCGTTCAGTGAGGTTCTGGTTAATCTGTGGTCGTGCGCCGTGTACCAGAATCAGGCGGATGCCGAGTGAATGTAACAGGGCAATATCATGGATGATGTGCTGGAAATTTTTATGCTGAACCGCCTCACCGCCAAACATCAGCACAAAGGTTTTATGGCGGTGCGCATTGATATAGGGTGCGGAATGGCGAAACCAATGCACATAATCCTGTGTGCTACTCTGTGATATTTCAGTGATTTGGTTCGCCATGTTGATCTCAGATCGCTATCAATTAATCTGATTCTAACGAAAAAAATGAAAAGATAAATCTATTCCTAAAACAACGGCCCAAGTTTATTGGACCTGCACATGGGAAAACGTCTAGAATCCCATGATGCGAACAATGCTGTTGTCATCCGAGTTGACCAGGATGTAGTCATTGTTGATTTTGTACCATTGCTCGTTACGGCCTGGTCTTGGCAGGTTATTGTCCTTGTAGTCAACCTTGTAGCTATTGCCACGATAATGCTGAGGCATGACATAGCCCGCCTGCCAGCGATGCTGCTTCAGGCGTTCAACCCCACGTTCCTGACGCATTCGGCGCTCACGATCACGGTTTTCCTCTCCTGGACGGCCCTGCCAGTTGCCACGCGGATCATCATCACGATCAAAGTTGCGGCCCTGCCAACCACCGCCACGGGAATCGTCACGGTCAAAGTTGCGGCCCTGCCAACCACCGCCACGGGAATCGTCACGGTCAAAATGCGGGCCTGCAAAACTACCCATACTGCTGAAAAGGGTGGTTGAACCTAATATCAAGATGATGAAAACTTTTTTCATGATGCACCTAGGCGGATGTCTCTCATGGCAAAACTGTACTCTAAAAATGCAGAGAAACTGTGAAGATCAATTCATTATTCCATTAAAAAGATGGAGATTCTCCCCAGTTCTCCTTTAAAAACGATAGGTTGTGACCGTTTCAGGCCCATTGTTGGTTGATGCGAAAACCTAGGCCTGCGCATCAATGCTCTGACCATTCATGTCCAAACTATCATCACCCATGAGGTAAAGATAGGCAGGCATAATCTCGTCAGCTGTTGGCAGCACTTTCGGGTCTTCATCAGGATAGGCCTTGGCGCGCATGGCGGTGCGTGTGCCGCCTGGATTGATGCAGTTAAAGCGGATGTTTGGATAGCTATTCTCTGCGGCAAAAATCTTGCTCATGGCTTCCGTGGCTACCTTGGAGACGGAATAGGCGCCCCAAAGCGCACGCGGTTCTCGTCCCACACTGGAACTAGTGAACACCACCGAGGCGTGTGCCGATTTTTGCAGCAGTGGAAGCAGTGCCTGTGTCAGGGCAAAAGGCGCACGCAGGTTGACGGAAAGCACGTCATCCCACACATCAATTGGATAATGTGCCAGTTCAACACGGTCACCCAGCATGCCCGCATTGTGCAGGATACCATCTAAGCGGCCAAACTGCTGTTCCAGTGTATTGACCAGAAGCTCATAGTCATGGCTGGAGGCGGTTGAAAGCTGTAAGGGCAGAATGGCAGGTTGTGGCGCACCCAGACCCTCAATTTCATCATAGATGACTTCGAGTTTGTTCAGGCTACGACCATGAAGCACAACCGTGGCGCCATGTAAGGCATAACTAATAGCAGCGGCACGCCCAATTCCATCACCTGCACCTGTAATCAGGATAATGCGATCCTTGAGCAGGTCTGGACGAGGTTGATATTCTGAATATTTCATTGTTATACCTCCTATTGTTATCTTGTATGCTTAGCCCATCATACCCTGATTTTCGGCTAAAACCGCGATTTTATTTTTTAACAGTTGGTGAAGTTCAGGCACGGTTTGAATAATCGCATCAGCCTGCCATGCCAGCAGGTCATCACGGGACTCAACAGGCAGGTAACCATAGGCTGCCAAAATCGTGTACATCTCCGCATTGCGCCCTGCATCTATATCTCGTGGATGATCGCCCACGTAAATAATGTCTTTGGCATCTAAGTCGAGTTGTTTCGCTGCCAAATACATTGGCTCGGGGTCGGGTTTTGTGTTGCGCACATCTTCGGGGCAAACCAATACCGCGCAACGGTCGCTTAAATTCAGCTCTGCCAATAAAGATTCGCTTAAACGGCGGGGTTTATTGGTGACAATACCCCAGGGAATTTGATGGGCTTCGAGTTCCTCAAGCAGGGGATACATTCCCTCAAACAGGTTGGTGTCGACCACGATATTGTCGCCATAGGTATTTAGAAAACGCTGACGATGCGCCAAAAATACGGGGTCTGTTACGTCCATTTCAGGATAAACCAGCTGGACCATCGCACGTGCACCTTCAGACACTTGGGTTCGGATGATTTCCGCCTCCACCACAGGACGTTGCTCATCACGGCACATTTGCTGGATAATACGGATAAAGTCCGCCGCTGTGTCAATCAGGGTGCCATCTAGGTCAAATAAGACCGCTTTCATTTGGCACCTGTATTGGTGGTGTGCACCATGTAATTGACATCGACATTGGGCGCTAACCAATAATGCTTAGTGATAGGGTTGTAATGTAAGCCTGTCATTTCTTTTAAGGTAAGACCTGCATTGCGGATGTCATGCGCCATTTCCGATGGACGAATGAACTTATGATAATCGTGTGTGCCTTTTGGCAGTAGGCGCAGCACATATTCCGCACCGATAATCGCAAACAAGTAGGATTTGGGATTACGGTTAATGGTGGAGAAGAACACATGACCACCTGGCTTGACCAAGCTTTGGCAAGCCTTGACGATGGAGGCTGGATCGGGAACGTGTTCCATCATTTCCATACAGGTGACGACATCGTATTGTCCTGCCTGTTCCTGCGCCAGTTGCTCAACGGGAATCTGGCGGTACTCAATATTCTGTACATTCTCCTGCTGTGCATGCAAGCGACCCACCGCAAGTGGTGCCTCGCCCATGTCAATGCCCAGCACATTGGCACCACGGCGTGCCATGCTTTCCGCCAGAATACCGCCACCACAGCCCACATCCAGCACTTTTTTGCCCGACAGTCCACCGACCCGCTCATCAATCCAGTTTAAGCGCAACGGGTTGATTTGATGCAGGGGACGAAACTCGGAATGCTGATCCCACCATTTGGCAGCCAAGGCCTCAAATTTTGCGATTTCCTGTGGATCAACATTCAACTGCGACATGGTGTCACCTCATTCATATTAGGATGATTATTTTGGTTTAATCTGTTGGTAGTGTAGCGATTCTGGAAAAAAAAGCGATAAATCCAATAAAAAACTTCACAGAAGCAAAACGAATTGGTCGTGTTTGTTTTATATTTAGTATATAAACTTACGAAAAATGCTTAGAGGAAAAGCAAACTCAATGAAAAAGTTAGTATTAAGTGGTTTAAGTGCAGTTGTAATGGCGTTTTCAATGAATGCAACGGCTGCTGATTTTGTTGCTGGTAAAGACTATACCGTGGTTGCCAATCCGGGTAAAACAGCTGCGCCAGCGGGAAAAATTGAAGTACGTGAATTCTTTTGGTACGGTTGCCCGCACTGCTTTAAGCTTGAACCACATATGCAAACGTGGTTAAAGAAAATTCCAAAAGATGTGTATTTCCTGCGTACCCCAGCGGCAATGAACAAGGTGTGGGAACAGGGTGCTCGTGGTTATTATGTGTCTGAGGCACTAGGTGTACGTAAGAAAACCCATATTCCACTGTTCCACGCCATCCATGACGGCGGACAACAAATTTTTGATCAAGCATCACAAGCAAAATTCTTCGCCCGTTATGGCGTGCCTGAACAGAAATTTAACAGCATGTTTAATTCATTCCCGATCACTGCAAAAGTGGCTGAATCTAATCAGTTGGCACAGCAATACCAGTTGACGGGTGTGCCTGCTGTGGTAGTCGCGGGTAAATATGTGGTGCAAGGTGAAGATGGCAAGGTCACCCAGGTAGTTGACTATCTGCTTGAGAAAGAGCGCAAGGGCGGTAAATAATTTACGGGTTTGTGGTGGTGTAAAGAAGGACTGTTCAATACGGTCCTTTTTATTTTAGGGCTGTTCCAGTTGAAACTCTTTTAAGTCAATCTGTACCGTCTGGGTCGGTAGTGACAGCGCCTGACTGACATAGAGGTTGATCAGCTTCTGGCGGGAACCAATTGAACGCTGGTAATAGCTTGAGTTAAGCAATAGGGCGGCACCGTAGGTCAAGGACCAGATATAGGACAGATAGTCACGGATCGACATATCATAGTTAAGTGACTTTAAATATTTCTCAGTCATTTCTTTTAGTGAAACAATACGTTGCTGGCGAACCGCATACAGCTCATCAAACAGGTGCTTCAGCTTTGACTCGGTCATGGTCAGATGTTCTTCTAACTGATGCAGTAAAATCGTACGACTCGGTGAGGTTAAATGATAAAGCATATAGCGAGGCGCATACTCCTTAACATCAGTGTTATATTTTTCTGAAATTTTTAAAATTTCTTTTTCATTCTGAATAATCAGTTCCAACAGTAATTCATTTTTACTGCGGAAATGTTTATATAAAGTACCTTTAGCAATATCTAGCTCGGCAACCAGTTCATCCAAGGTCATTTCTTGGTTGTTTTCTAGTAAAAGTTTTTCTGCAACCTGCAAAATTTTTTCTTTACGAATTAGGAACTGGGTATGACGATCAGGATTCATGGTGCTTATAGCTCCTTATAGTGTTCTAAACGGCATCGCACTATTGTCTAACGCATAACAACCTTAGGCAATGCTTTTATATATCAAACCATGGCCTAGATATGATCAGGCATTTTGTGGTTCCCAGTTGGAGATGCCACGGAATAATAAGCGTACCTGAGTTGCCGCATTGTCAATAAACAGCTTCTGTTGTTCGAGTAAATGATCAATCGTGAACTGTTTCGGGAGGTTGATCCAGGTCATGGCCCATGTAAATGACATATTGATCAGGATGGTGGATAGCACTTGCAGGTCCTTGGCCTCTTTAATGTGCTTAAAGGTTTCAAGCTTGCACAAATCAATGGCAAGGTCCTCAATCAAAAACTCAATTTCCCGTGCGATTGCGATTCTTACCGTCTCAGAACCGCCCCAGCGTTCAGCAATCATGAACTGCCACTGCTGCGGGCTATGGTTGACTGCCTGTACAAATAGTTCAATGCTGGTACGGGTTTTGGCGCTTCCGCCATGCTGTAGATAGCTTTGTCCCAACTGATGGATCAGGCTTTTTAAATGGAGTGACACTTGGTCAACCAGCTCCTGTCCCAATGTATCCATGTCCTGAAAATGACGATAGAACGCCGTTGGAACCAACCCAACTTCGCGAGCCACCTCACGCAAACTGATGCTACTAAATGAGCGCCCAGATGTACTGAGATGAAGTGCCGCATCCAGTAGAGCCTGCCGACTCTGTTGTTTTCGTTCATCTCTAATCGACATGAATAAGTTCCATTAAAACCATAAGCAGAGTCTAGCAAAAAATACAAAACTTTTTTAGCCCCAACCATTGCTAAATAAGACAGATTCCTGCTTGTCCAAAACCATGGCATTGTGGCTGGGCAAAAAGCATCAGGTTTAAATCATTTATTTTTTCATGATTTTTAGCCACTTATAAAAAGAATAAAGAATATTCAAAAAATTAGTGAACAAGTGTTGACTCAGTGAACACAAATAAATATAGTGTACATATGTTCACTATATGAACATACGTTCACTCAAGATAAATAGCCAGATACAAAACGAGGAACTTATGAACGCACAGTTAAGCTATCAGCCACATTGGGTTAGAGAAGATTTTGTTGATTTTATCTTACAGAAAATCAAGCCGACATTTGCATGGAAACGCATCCTTGCTGAAGTGACTGGGGTACAGTCCTTAAGTAAAGATATGGTTTTATTGACTTTAAAACCAAACAAAAACTTTGATATCGCTGCGGTACGTGCAGGTCAAAGTATTTTGCTTACCTTGATGATACACGGGGTTTATCATCAACGTAGCTACTCAATTATTGATGTTACCGCACAAGGTGAAATTTGTCTGGGTATTAAAGTACAGGGCTTGGTGTCAAGCGCAGCGCAACTTTTGCATGTGGGTGATAGTATTGAGATTTCACAGACGCAAGGTGATTTTGTTCTGCATCAAGGACAACAATCTGCACTCTTGATTGCTTCTGGTTCTGGGATTACTGCAATTTACTCGTTGTTAAAACAAGCTGTTGCACAGAATTTAAAAGAAGTTCACGTGGTGTATTTTAACCGTGCTGAAGTGTTCCATCAGGAAATATTGGCTTTAGCAGAACAATATCCACAACTGAAATATCACTTTTTTAATACAGCACAGCAAAAGCAGCATTTAGATACCGCTTTATTAGAAAAGTTAGTTCCGAACTTTAAAGAATTACAGACATATGCTTGTGGTCATCATAGCATGATGCGCCAAGCACAAGAGATTTATGCTCAACAGGATGCGGTAGGAAATTTTCATCAGGAATTTTTCCAACCTGTACAAATTGAGCAGTCTAACGAAGCTCAACCGATTACTTTCCGTCGTGCACAACAGAATTTTATTGCAACGACCAATCTATTAAGTAGTGCGGAGCAAGCAGGTTTACGCCCACAGCATGGTTGTCGCATGGGGGTCTGTAATCGCTGTAGCTGTACCAAAGTCAGTGGTGTAACACAAAACGTGATTACGGGTGAGATTGATGATCAGCCTAATCGTGCGATCAAGTTATGTGTAAGCCAAGCCCTTAGCCCAGTCACGATTGACCTATAAAAACAAATATTGAGGATAATTGAAATGAATATGGCATTAGAATTTAAAGCAGCATCAAAGTCAGCACATTTAAGCCCTGAACAAGTTCAGGAATTGGGTCGTCGCGTAGAAGAGATTCGTTTAGCTGTTATGCAGAATTTAGGCGAAGAAGATTCCAAATATATCTATAAAGTCCGTGATTTTGTGCGTTATACCGAGATTGCATCTCGTGGCATGTTGATGTTTGGTGGTTGGATTCCACCTGTATGGTTACTAGGTACAGCAATGTTAGGCGTATCTAAGATCGTCGAAAACATGGAACTTGGACACAATGTCATGCATGGTCAGTTTGACTGGTTGAATGACCCAAGTTTACGTGGTGAAGATTATGACTGGGACAATACCTGCTCAGGAAATGATTGGCGTTTTACCCATAACTATATGCACCATACTTATACCAATATTGTGGGCAAAGACCATGACGTTGGCTATGGCATCTTACGTGTCACGGAAGACCAAAAATGGGAAGTTCGTCATTTGGCCAATATTCCATTGGCATTACAGTTAATGTTCTTTTTCCAATGGTATGTGGGCGTACAAAACCTACATTTAGAAGATGCTTTGGTCTACAAAACTAAAACATGGAAACAAGCATGGGCAGATGCAGCCGAGTTTCGTAAAAAAGCGACTCGCCAAGTCCTCAAAGATTATGTGTTTTTCCCTGCGATTGCGACGATTAACTTTATCCCAGTATTGGCAGGCAATGCTGTAGCCAATGTGATTCGTAACTTATGGTCTTCGGCAGTGATTTTTAATGGTCATTTTACTGAAGATGCAGAAACCTTTGAAGCCGATAATACTGAGAACGAAACCAAGGCAGAATGGTACTTACGTCAGATCCGTGGTTCGAGTAACTTCACAGGTGGTAAGTGGATGCACTTTATGAGTGGTAACTTAAGCCATCAGATTGAGCACCATTTGTTCCCAGATATGCCAGCAAATCGTTATGAGCAAGTGGCACCGCAGATCAGAGCTTTATGTGCTGAATATGGCGTGAACTATAACGAAGCTAATTTCATGAAGCAATTTGGTACTGTGTGGGTGGCTTTGGCGAAATGTTCATTGCCAAATGATATGTCGGCACAATTGGCGCAAGGTTGGACAAATTTAAAAGCGAGATTTAAATTTGCTTAAAGGATTGCGTATTCGTGGAATTGTAACGAATAAGTAAAACTGAAATCGCGTGTAATTGAGCTATACTATGGTGCAATTATATTTGTGCCATAGTTTTAAGGAATCGTTATGCGTATTGACCAAAGAACATTAGACCAATTACGTGAGGTAAAAATTACCCGTAACTATACCCGCTATGCAGAGGGTTCAGTTTTGGTTGAATTTGGTCATACCAAGGTGCTGTGTACAGCGAGTATTGACAATTCAGTACCACGCTTTTTGAAAGGACAGGGGCAAGGCTGGGTCACTGCGGAATATGGCATGTTGCCGCGTTCAACGCATACACGAAGTGATCGTGAGGCGGCACGGGGAAAACAGACAGGCCGTACCCAGGAAATCCAGCGTTTGATTGGCCGTAGCCTAAGAGCAATGGTTGACCTGAAAAAGCTCGGTGAAAACACCATCACCATCGACTGTGATGTGATTCAGGCAGATGGTGGGACACGTACCGCAGCAATTACAGGGGCGGCGGTTGCCTTGGTTGATGCAATGAATGTGTTGCTCAGCAACAAGAAAATTAAACAGGACCCGTTAAAAGGTCTGGTGGCAGCCATCTCGGTGGGGATGTATCAGGACGAGGTTTTACTCGACCTCTGCTACGAAGAAGATTCAAATTGCCAAACGGATTTAAACGTGGTGATGACGCAGGCAGGCGAATTTATTGAGATTCAGGGAACGGCAGAAGACAAGCCGTTTACCCGTAGCCAGTGCAATGCCATGTTAGAGCTTGCAGAAAAAGGGATTCAGGAACTGATCCAAAAGCAACAACAAGCTCTCGGTTGGTAATTTCCAGTTGATAGTTCAGGCGGTCTGGCTACTTTAGACCGCCTTTTTTTGTCCTAATCAATCTGGGCGTTTGATATCGGATATTTACATAAGTCTAAATAGCATTAGACAGAACAGCATGCTCTTCAACATAAATTCAC
>Ga0224730_1019_pt1 | contig 14035 bp, 8 predicted proteins | sample IA12soil_GW_GH6A_FD_161644 | JGI IMG/M metagenome (GOLD analysis project Ga0224730, IMG submission 161644) | Enriched cells from agricultural soil in Iowa, United States - IA12soil_GW_GH6A(-) | ecosystem: Environmental > Terrestrial > Soil > Agricultural land | place: USA: Iowa | collected 2017-05-08
ACCAGGCGTTTCCCCCTGGTGGCTCCCTCTTGCGCTCTCCTGTTCCCGTCCTGCGGCATCCGTGTTGTGGTGGAAGCTTTATCTACATCACCACGTCCCGTTCCGTTTAGACAGTTCGCTCCAAGCTGGACTGTATGCAAGAACCCCCCGTTCAGCCCGACTACCACGTTGTTCCGGTAACTATCAACTTGAGTCCAACCCGGAACAGACACGAAAAATCGCCAGTGGCGGTAGCCATTGGTAACTGGGTTAGCAGAGCGAGATAATGTAGGCGGAGCTACAGAGTTCTTGAAGTGATGGCCTGACTACGGCTACACTGGAAGGACAGCATTTGGTATCTGCGCTCTGCTTTAGCCAGTTACCACGGTTAGAAGATCTGCCAGGATCTTCCTACCTTCGAAAAACCACCTGCCAGGGTGGTTTTTTCGTTTACAGAGCAAGAGATTACGACTCATTGTAAAGGATCTCAAGCAGATCCTTTATGGTTTGGCATTCACACCGCCATCAAGCGCAACTCCTGTCACAGTTGATGTCGGGGACACAGCACCACCGCCAGTATCACGCACATTGTTAATCTGACATGCTGCCAGTACCATCGAAACAACAACAACCCCAGAAAATAATATTTTTTTCATAATCACCATTATCATTCTTATAATTTATTTAGATTATTGTGGGTTTTATCATAAACAAACATCATTAAAGAGCCATGATTACTACTCACCGACATTATACATCGTTCTTTGTGTATATGATTATCACTATCAACTTATCGAACGATGTACATACTCACTCCATTACATTACAATCCCCCCTTCAACTTAATAAAAAGGAGTCGACATGAACGCTAAATACTATATAACAAAAATCTGGTGGGGAGCCATCATGTGGGCAGTTGCATTTTATAACACATTATACAGCCGAAGATGGGATGAACTCTCTAATCGCGAACAAACCGTACTCACCCTTTCATCAATCAACTTCATTTTATTCCCATTCTCTTACAAGGTAATAGAAATACTAGGTATAAAATACACACCAGCCTTTTGGGAAAATCAATGTGTGAATGAAAATACGCCATCAAAATTTTTCTCTGTCATAATTCCCATGATATGCTTCATTCTCGCCATTCCCCTGTCATTAACTTACCCACTCATAGCTAGGAATAAAAAGGCCAATTGAAATGGCCTTTTTATCTTAAGTTTATTTCATCCCCAGAGAAATATTAATTGCGCTCAGCACATTTTCATTACTGAAAAAAACACCACTTAGCATCATTACTACACCAAAGCCAACAATACCAAGAGGAGCACCTGCAGCAGCAAATGCTACAGTAACCAACTCACCCGCGACTTTACTTGCAGCCATAGATTCCAATTTATTAATTGCATCGTTCCAATTATCAGTAGTTATACCTTTGTATACTGCACTAGATAGATCTGCCAAATCGGCGTAAGCATTAAAACGTCCGAAAACCTTCGAATACGCGGCCAGTTGTTTTGCTGTAGCAGCCTGATCGAGAGATTTGAACGCGTTAGCGATGGCCGCCTTATCCGCTGCATTCAGTTTGTTTACAGCAGTACCCTTATATTTATCAAACAAAGCAATAGCTTCTGGCACACTGCGGATTTTAGCACTGCGAGCCTGAGCAGCCAGTTCCTGCGCAAGGCGCGCGGCTCGGTCACCGAATTTTTTCGAAACTGACTCGAAAAAGGCTGTTGTAGTCGTAATCGCATCTTTCATATCAGCAGCAGATACCACTGCGCTGTCAGCGTTCTGTTTGTTTGCTGTCGCTACAGGCAATTCTTTTTTAGCATTATCAAGGGCTGCCTGAGCCGCATTAATTTCAGCATTTCCCTTCACTAATGCATTTTTAGAATTTTTCAATGCATCATCAGCCCTTCCAGCTATATCCCCAGCCTGAAAAGCCGCATTTCTTCCAGGACCACCAATATCATTAAGAAAATGACCTAATTCTTTAAAACGGGCATTAGCCACATCTGCTGCTTTTTGCTTGGAAGTGACATCAGCCTGTAAACCTGGGATCTTAGCTTTTGCTGTATTTAGGCGAGTTTGCGCCTGACTAATAGCCGCATTTGCTTTCGCAAGATTATCAGCAGCCGTTTTAGCATTAGTTTGTGCTGCTGTGAGGGCATTTCCGGTCAATACCTGAAGGCTTGGAGCAGTCGCGGGAACACCAGTAACACCTGAATGTTCACCCGGCTCAGGCTTCATGTAAGAACGATCGAGCAGAGAATTAAGAACGCGCACCTGGTGAGTTGGTGAAGCGTTGACAACCTGCGAGTTCTCTGCCGTTAGTTTAACGCCATTCATATAGCCATTGCCGGCAGCATCAAATGTCATATCCCCCCAGGGAGTATGTTCAACATTCGATGATGTACCGCCTGATGACGAGTGATCGCTGCCATTATGCCCAAAACTTCCATTTCCACTGTTATTACCGCTGCCATATGGGTCATTCCCCCCCATATGCCCGAACTGTGAATCACCACCGATTGAGTTACCACCAAAACCTGTAAATCCAGCCATAATTTTTCCTCTTTTTCTTCTTATTGTTTTACTTTTTTTATTGGGTATCTGGTGTGCGGTTTATCGCCTCCCCTGTTCTCTGGAGGCTGTTATAAGTACTCTGCCACACCAAACCACTGTATATATAACAATGTGTTTATATACAGTGGTTTGATACTACTCCTGACAAACACACGTCGTCAATAAGGTTTTTTGTCCAATAATCCACTACCAACTGACAACCCATGTCACTCCGTGTTAAAACCAGAAGCATACCCCCCTCAGTTATATGCGACACACAGGAGACACTGTCACTTTTATGGCATGGCACAGTATCCAGGACACCCTGAAATTAACCGGCCGCTCGCGCTCACAGCTGTACAGGGATATGGCAAAAGGCCTTGTCAGCTATCGCACAGGTAAGGATGACCGGCGAGAATTCGAGACCAGCGAGCTGATTAGGGTTTACGGTGAACTGCGGACAAATGAGACAACAAAAAGACACAGGAAGGGACAGTCAGAAAATGACAACGCTGCAGCTGAAAATCCGCAACTAGAGGAGATACAAAAGCAGCTGACGACCCTGCAGCAGACCATTACGCTGATGATCGAGGATAAAAGCACCCGCGAGGCCGAACGCCGGCAGCACGATGAGGAACGGACACAGCTGCAGGCCGAAATCAGCCGGCTGAATGAGGCCCTGGAGCAGGAAAAAAAACACAGCCTCTGGTCCCGGCTGTTCAGGCGTAATAGAGAAAAGAAAAACCATGAACAATGACAGTCTGGAGAACGTTATTCAGGAAGCGGAGCGCGGGAGCGCCGTCAGTTCAGGTACTGGCGATGGTGCCTGAAGTGGGGCATATGGTTTATGCTGTCGCTGTACCTGCTCTGGCGCGATATCACAGGTTGCGGACATGGCATTTACCATAATGTCGCATTACGCGTACCGGGAAAACCGGTGGAGGGCGTTTCCGGTGCCTGACGGGTAAAAGTTTAAGTTAAGTCACGCTAAACCCGCCGTTAAGCCCGGGGATAATTTCAGGTCTTCTGCATAATCAGGCAGAAAGATGAATGATATGTAATTTCACACATATTTATTTCCGAAAGCACGATTTCCGGCACTTTACCTTCACATAACCCTATCTTTAATATGTACATACCTTTTCCCAATCCATGAATACTCACAATGCTACCGGTCCGCGATTCCGTCCGTTATTTACCACTTGTCGTTTTTATTATTCCGTTCTTTCTGGTGGCCTGCGCCGGTAACCAGACCAGCGTGGACAGAAATGCCCGCCATCTGGCGTACCAGATAGAGCAGATGCACTTTGATCCCAACACAAAACCGCTAACAGCTGATAACACACGCCTAATGGCCAAGTTCCTGAGTCAGTTCTACGAGATAGGGAAACAGGATCGTGAAGCCGGTTTTACTTCCGCCCAGGCACAGCAACGGGTGGACAGTCTCAGTACGGGCAATGGTCCTTTTTCTCCCGGAGCGCAGAAAACAAAGATTATTAACCGGGACTATGATTCTGAGCAGCCTGAAAAACGCAGCGAGATTCTGAAACAGGGCGCTATCACGACTTACTGGGACGGCTATAACGGTCGCCCGTAATACCTGCGCCAGCATACCGTCATTATGTATTCCCCCCGTAAAGAGGCCCTGATGCAGCCAAAAAATGTTTTACCGCTTGTGCTCTTTATCCCGCTGTTTCTGGCGGCGTGTACTGCCGCACCACATACAAGATCCGGAAAACCGGGAAAATCAGAAACAACACAGGTCGTTAACGACCTGCCTGGGGATTTAAAAGCAGGTCCGAACGAAAATATCGCCAGCTACGCAACGAAAATAAAGCGCTCAATCGAAGAAAAAATATACAGACCTGAATCATATAAGGGACAGAAATGTACTGTCCGGCTCTTACTCGGGCGCGATGGCCTGGTCATGAGCGCCACAGCGGAGAATGGGAACCCGGAACTTTGTAACGCCGCACTGGAAGCTATAAGAAAAGCAGAAATCCCGCCACCTCCGGATGCAAAAACCTGGCAGGTATTCAGAAATACCCCCCTGGATTTCTCATACTGAAAGGTTTCCCTCTGCCGGAGGTCAGTCATAGCGTCGGCCCCCGGTAGGTTTTCCTCAGTCAGTCGCCATACTCCCTGTTTCCCAGCGACCGCGTGCGCTGTCGCTCCGGCGTTTTCTCGTGCTGGAGTTCCTGACGTTGCCGGTACTCCAGCTCACGGCGCTGCTCAATGGCATTCATCTGACGGACAAGCGGCGCAACTGCTCGCTCAAACTCTGCACCTGCCTGCTTAAGCTGCTCACCTGCTCGCTCAGTCTCGCGTTCTCCCGTTGCGTAATGCCAAACATCTTCTGCAACTCCGAGGAGGCGGCTTCCCACGCACTCAGCTGCTGCGCGTAATCCTGCTGCAGTTGCCCGAAGGCGCTCAATAATTGCGTTTCCAGTTCGGTCATGTGCCATCACTCCTGTATCAGTTTCAGCGCCTGTCTCTCGCCCACGTGCCACGTCTGTTGTGTGTCGGTGATCGTCCCCTCCGGCAACACAAGGAAACGGCCGTTGCTGTCCTCCTGGAATCTCACGCCCCACGTCCGGGCGTTCAGCTTCATCAGCGTGTCGCTCTGCTCGCTGATGAAGCTGGCGTTCTCGAGGATTTTCTGGCTCTGCCACCGCAGAATGCCCCAGCTGGTGCCGATCAGCAGCACCGATGTCAGCACGATGACCAGCCATGTCCTCACGACGGTTTTCAGCATTCCTTTCGTGGTCCGATCTATAGCTGAGGTCAGTTTCAGCTCGTGGGCGCTGATAGCGGCGTTGATTTTCCTCTCGCTTTCGCTCAGTTCCGCTCTTACAGACTGCTCGTGCTCGCTGAATGCGGCTTTCAGCATGGCGGCGGTACGTTCGCGCTGCTCCTTCGATTTCTGCTCTAAGTCCTGCCCCAGCGTTAAAAGACTGCTCATAGATGGCTCCTTTCAGTCGGATATTCTGCCCCCCGTCAGGGTCGGCAATGCTGATACTGCTTTTCGTAGTCCGCACTACCTCAAAACCTGACGCTGTGAGCGCCTCAGTAACGTCCTGACGCGTTTTCAATTCCCCGGATGAGGCTAAGGCCAGCAAACCGTGCGTTATCGCCCTAACGGCCTCCTGCTTCGTTTCCGGCAGGGTGCGGGGCGTCACCAGATGCCGCCGTTTCAGCGGGTCATTCGGATCAGAAAACCCCATCCGGCCGTTAACCACGGTCTGCCACGCATCCACACGCGGCCGGTCGGCCCGGTCGTAATACGGCTGCAGCCGCTTGCCCGTCAGCAGTTCGGTGTTGGGAATGACAAAATTCAGCTCCACCCGGCCTTTATCGCCGTGCTCCACCCAGAGCACGCTGTACTGGTCTTTATCGAGTCCGGGCATCAGAACCCGTTCGAAGCTCTCCATCAGCTTTTCCCGCTGGCCGGGTGCAAGATCAGATTCCTCAAACGACAGCACCCCGGAGGTGTATTTCTTCGCATACGGCGAGGCGTCGATCAGCTCTCGGACTTCCTCCGGCTTGCCCTGCAGCACCGTTGCCCCCTCGCGGTTGCGGTCTTTGCCGAGCAGATAATCCACCGGCCCGGAACCGCCGCCGCGGCCTCTGGCGTGGAATTTAACCAGCATCGTCGCTCCCGTTCTCCCGCACCGTGTGCCGCAGTCGTTCAAGGCCGGCATCGATGGCCATCAGCGCGGCAATAACCTGAACCCGGTCAGCACCCGACCACTGGCCACCGTTAATCTTTCGGGCGATCTGATTGAGGTTGTTCCCCATGCCGGAGAGCTGACGCAGCAAAACCGGATCGATGGACGGCAGCCTCGATGACCGCGCCGGTCGGGTATCGAGACAGGTTTGCCGCATCCACGCCGCCAGCTGTTTACCGTCACAGCGTTCAAGCAGCTGCTGATGTTCATCCTGCGTGACCCACATGGTCAGCATCTTGTCGCGTTTCGTACCCAAACAGCCTCCGGTGAAAAATAGATAGGGAGGAGCGATGTAACGCAGCTCCCGGAGAGAAACACAGCTTGTCTGTGGATGTCTCCGGGAGCCGGCAAGCCCGCCCGGGCGCGTCAGGCCGTTGACCCGAGCGGGTGTCGGGGCGCAGCCCTGAACCAGTCACGTAGCGCTAGCGAAGTGTATACTGGCTTACTATGTTGGCACGGATGCGAAAATCAGTGAAGTGCTTCATGGAGCAGGAGAAAAATACTGGGCCGGCGCGTCAGAAGAATCCGCGGTACAGGATATAGTCCGCTTCCTCGCTCCCGGACTCGCGGCGCTCGGTCGTTCGGCTGCGGCGAGCGGCACACGCTTACGGGAGGGTAGGAGATTTCCTGAGGAATGCCAGGAGGACACTTAGCGAGGAGGCAATAAGGCTGCGGCGAAGCCGTTTTTCCATAGGCTCCGCCCCCCTGACAAGCATCACAAAATCTGACGCTCAAATCAGTGGTGGCGAAACCCGACAGGACTATAAAGATACCAGGCGTTTCCCCCTGGTGGCTCCCTCTTGCGCTCTCCTGTTCCCGTCCTGCGGCATCCGTGTTGTGGTGGAAGCTTTATCTACATCACCACGTCCCGTTCCGTTTAGACAGTTCGCTCCAAGCTGGACTGTATGCAAGAACCCCCCGTTCAGCCCGACTACCACGTTGTTCCGGTAACTATCAACTTGAGTCCAACCCGGAACAGACACGAAAAATCGCCAGTGGCGGTAGCCATTGGTAACTGGGTTAGCAGAGCGAGATAATGTAGGCGGAGCTACAGAGTTCTTGAAGTGATGGCCTGACTACGGCTACACTGGAAGGACAGCATTTGGTATCTGCGCTCTGCTTTAGCCAGTTACCACGGTTAGAAGATCTGCCAGGATCTTCCTACCTTCGAAAAACCACCTGCCAGGGTGGTTTTTTCGTTTACAGAGCAAGAGATTACGACTCATTGTAAAGGATCTCAAGCAGATCCTTTATGGTTTGGCATTCACACCGCCATCAAGCGCAACTCCTGTCACAGTTGATGTCGGGGACACAGCACCACCGCCAGTATCACGCACATTGTTAATCTGACATGCTGCCAGTACCATCGAAACAACAACAACCCCAGAAAATAATATTTTTTTCATAATCACCATTATCATTCTTATAATTTATTTAGATTATTGTGGGTTTTATCATAAACAAACATCATTAAAGAGCCATGATTACTACTCACCGACATTATACATCGTTCTTTGTGTATATGATTATCACTATCAACTTATCGAACGATGTACATACTCACTCCATTACATTACAATCCCCCCTTCAACTTAATAAAAAGGAGTCGACATGAACGCTAAATACTATATAACAAAAATCTGGTGGGGAGCCATCATGTGGGCAGTTGCATTTTATAACACATTATACAGCCGAAGATGGGATGAACTCTCTAATCGCGAACAAACCGTACTCACCCTTTCATCAATCAACTTCATTTTATTCCCATTCTCTTACAAGGTAATAGAAATACTAGGTATAAAATACACACCAGCCTTTTGGGAAAATCAATGTGTGAATGAAAATACGCCATCAAAATTTTTCTCTGTCATAATTCCCATGATATGCTTCATTCTCGCCATTCCCCTGTCATTAACTTACCCACTCATAGCTAGGAATAAAAAGGCCAATTGAAATGGCCTTTTTATCTTAAGTTTATTTCATCCCCAGAGAAATATTAATTGCGCTCAGCACATTTTCATTACTGAAAAAAACACCACTTAGCATCATTACTACACCAAAGCCAACAATACCAAGAGGAGCACCTGCAGCAGCAAATGCTACAGTAACCAACTCACCCGCGACTTTACTTGCAGCCATAGATTCCAATTTATTAATTGCATCGTTCCAATTATCAGTAGTTATACCTTTGTATACTGCACTAGATAGATCTGCCAAATCGGCGTAAGCATTAAAACGTCCGAAAACCTTCGAATACGCGGCCAGTTGTTTTGCTGTAGCAGCCTGATCGAGAGATTTGAACGCGTTAGCGATGGCCGCCTTATCCGCTGCATTCAGTTTGTTTACAGCAGTACCCTTATATTTATCAAACAAAGCAATAGCTTCTGGCACACTGCGGATTTTAGCACTGCGAGCCTGAGCAGCCAGTTCCTGCGCAAGGCGCGCGGCTCGGTCACCGAATTTTTTCGAAACTGACTCGAAAAAGGCTGTTGTAGTCGTAATCGCATCTTTCATATCAGCAGCAGATACCACTGCGCTGTCAGCGTTCTGTTTGTTTGCTGTCGCTACAGGCAATTCTTTTTTAGCATTATCAAGGGCTGCCTGAGCCGCATTAATTTCAGCATTTCCCTTCACTAATGCATTTTTAGAATTTTTCAATGCATCATCAGCCCTTCCAGCTATATCCCCAGCCTGAAAAGCCGCATTTCTTCCAGGACCACCAATATCATTAAGAAAATGACCTAATTCTTTAAAACGGGCATTAGCCACATCTGCTGCTTTTTGCTTGGAAGTGACATCAGCCTGTAAACCTGGGATCTTAGCTTTTGCTGTATTTAGGCGAGTTTGCGCCTGACTAATAGCCGCATTTGCTTTCGCAAGATTATCAGCAGCCGTTTTAGCATTAGTTTGTGCTGCTGTGAGGGCATTTCCGGTCAATACCTGAAGGCTTGGAGCAGTCGCGGGAACACCAGTAACACCTGAATGTTCACCCGGCTCAGGCTTCATGTAAGAACGATCGAGCAGAGAATTAAGAACGCGCACCTGGTGAGTTGGTGAAGCGTTGACAACCTGCGAGTTCTCTGCCGTTAGTTTAACGCCATTCATATAGCCATTGCCGGCAGCATCAAATGTCATATCCCCCCAGGGAGTATGTTCAACATTCGATGATGTACCGCCTGATGACGAGTGATCGCTGCCATTATGCCCAAAACTTCCATTTCCACTGTTATTACCGCTGCCATATGGGTCATTCCCCCCCATATGCCCGAACTGTGAATCACCACCGATTGAGTTACCACCAAAACCTGTAAATCCAGCCATAATTTTTCCTCTTTTTCTTCTTATTGTTTTACTTTTTTTATTGGGTATCTGGTGTGCGGTTTATCGCCTCCCCTGTTCTCTGGAGGCTGTTATAAGTACTCTGCCACACCAAACCACTGTATATATAACAATGTGTTTATATACAGTGGTTTGATACTACTCCTGACAAACACACGTCGTCAATAAGGTTTTTTGTCCAATAATCCACTACCAACTGACAACCCATGTCACTCCGTGTTAAAACCAGAAGCATACCCCCCTCAGTTATATGCGACACACAGGAGACACTGTCACTTTTATGGCATGGCACAGTATCCAGGACACCCTGAAATTAACCGGCCGCTCGCGCTCACAGCTGTACAGGGATATGGCAAAAGGCCTTGTCAGCTATCGCACAGGTAAGGATGACCGGCGAGAATTCGAGACCAGCGAGCTGATTAGGGTTTACGGTGAACTGCGGACAAATGAGACAACAAAAAGACACAGGAAGGGACAGTCAGAAAATGACAACGCTGCAGCTGAAAATCCGCAACTAGAGGAGATACAAAAGCAGCTGACGACCCTGCAGCAGACCATTACGCTGATGATCGAGGATAAAAGCACCCGCGAGGCCGAACGCCGGCAGCACGATGAGGAACGGACACAGCTGCAGGCCGAAATCAGCCGGCTGAATGAGGCCCTGGAGCAGGAAAAAAAACACAGCCTCTGGTCCCGGCTGTTCAGGCGTAATAGAGAAAAGAAAAACCATGAACAATGACAGTCTGGAGAACGTTATTCAGGAAGCGGAGCGCGGGAGCGCCGTCAGTTCAGGTACTGGCGATGGTGCCTGAAGTGGGGCATATGGTTTATGCTGTCGCTGTACCTGCTCTGGCGCGATATCACAGGTTGCGGACATGGCATTTACCATAATGTCGCATTACGCGTACCGGGAAAACCGGTGGAGGGCGTTTCCGGTGCCTGACGGGTAAAAGTTTAAGTTAAGTCACGCTAAACCCGCCGTTAAGCCCGGGGATAATTTCAGGTCTTCTGCATAATCAGGCAGAAAGATGAATGATATGTAATTTCACACATATTTATTTCCGAAAGCACGATTTCCGGCACTTTACCTTCACATAACCCTATCTTTAATATGTACATACCTTTTCCCAATCCATGAATACTCACAATGCTACCGGTCCGCGATTCCGTCCGTTATTTACCACTTGTCGTTTTTATTATTCCGTTCTTTCTGGTGGCCTGCGCCGGTAACCAGACCAGCGTGGACAGAAATGCCCGCCATCTGGCGTACCAGATAGAGCAGATGCACTTTGATCCCAACACAAAACCGCTAACAGCTGATAACACACGCCTAATGGCCAAGTTCCTGAGTCAGTTCTACGAGATAGGGAAACAGGATCGTGAAGCCGGTTTTACTTCCGCCCAGGCACAGCAACGGGTGGACAGTCTCAGTACGGGCAATGGTCCTTTTTCTCCCGGAGCGCAGAAAACAAAGATTATTAACCGGGACTATGATTCTGAGCAGCCTGAAAAACGCAGCGAGATTCTGAAACAGGGCGCTATCACGACTTACTGGGACGGCTATAACGGTCGCCCGTAATACCTGCGCCAGCATACCGTCATTATGTATTCCCCCCGTAAAGAGGCCCTGATGCAGCCAAAAAATGTTTTACCGCTTGTGCTCTTTATCCCGCTGTTTCTGGCGGCGTGTACTGCCGCACCACATACAAGATCCGGAAAACCGGGAAAATCAGAAACAACACAGGTCGTTAACGACCTGCCTGGGGATTTAAAAGCAGGTCCGAACGAAAATATCGCCAGCTACGCAACGAAAATAAAGCGCTCAATCGAAGAAAAAATATACAGACCTGAATCATATAAGGGACAGAAATGTACTGTCCGGCTCTTACTCGGGCGCGATGGCCTGGTCATGAGCGCCACAGCGGAGAATGGGAACCCGGAACTTTGTAACGCCGCACTGGAAGCTATAAGAAAAGCAGAAATCCCGCCACCTCCGGATGCAAAAACCTGGCAGGTATTCAGAAATACCCCCCTGGATTTCTCATACTGAAAGGTTTCCCTCTGCCGGAGGTCAGTCATAGCGTCGGCCCCCGGTAGGTTTTCCTCAGTCAGTCGCCATACTCCCTGTTTCCCAGCGACCGCGTGCGCTGTCGCTCCGGCGTTTTCTCGTGCTGGAGTTCCTGACGTTGCCGGTACTCCAGCTCACGGCGCTGCTCAATGGCATTCATCTGACGGACAAGCGGCGCAACTGCTCGCTCAAACTCTGCACCTGCCTGCTTAAGCTGCTCACCTGCTCGCTCAGTCTCGCGTTCTCCCGTTGCGTAATGCCAAACATCTTCTGCAACTCCGAGGAGGCGGCTTCCCACGCACTCAGCTGCTGCGCGTAATCCTGCTGCAGTTGCCCGAAGGCGCTCAATAATTGCGTTTCCAGTTCGGTCATGTGCCATCACTCCTGTATCAGTTTCAGCGCCTGTCTCTCGCCCACGTGCCACGTCTGTTGTGTGTCGGTGATCGTCCCCTCCGGCAACACAAGGAAACGGCCGTTGCTGTCCTCCTGGAATCTCACGCCCCACGTCCGGGCGTTCAGCTTCATCAGCGTGTCGCTCTGCTCGCTGATGAAGCTGGCGTTCTCGAGGATTTTCTGGCTCTGCCACCGCAGAATGCCCCAGCTGGTGCCGATCAGCAGCACCGATGTCAGCACGATGACCAGCCATGTCCTCACGACGGTTTTCAGCATTCCTTTCGTGGTCCGATCTATAGCTGAGGTCAGTTTCAGCTCGTGGGCGCTGATAGCGGCGTTGATTTTCCTCTCGCTTTCGCTCAGTTCCGCTCTTACAGACTGCTCGTGCTCGCTGAATGCGGCTTTCAGCATGGCGGCGGTACGTTCGCGCTGCTCCTTCGATTTCTGCTCTAAGTCCTGCCCCAGCGTTAAAAGACTGCTCATAGATGGCTCCTTTCAGTCGGATATTCTGCCCCCCGTCAGGGTCGGCAATGCTGATACTGCTTTTCGTAGTCCGCACTACCTCAAAACCTGACGCTGTGAGCGCCTCAGTAACGTCCTGACGCGTTTTCAATTCCCCGGATGAGGCTAAGGCCAGCAAACCGTGCGTTATCGCCCTAACGGCCTCCTGCTTCGTTTCCGGCAGGGTGCGGGGCGTCACCAGATGCCGCCGTTTCAGCGGGTCATTCGGATCAGAAAACCCCATCCGGCCGTTAACCACGGTCTGCCACGCATCCACACGCGGCCGGTCGGCCCGGTCGTAATACGGCTGCAGCCGCTTGCCCGTCAGCAGTTCGGTGTTGGGAATGACAAAATTCAGCTCCACCCGGCCTTTATCGCCGTGCTCCACCCAGAGCACGCTGTACTGGTCTTTATCGAGTCCGGGCATCAGAACCCGTTCGAAGCTCTCCATCAGCTTTTCCCGCTGGCCGGGTGCAAGATCAGATTCCTCAAACGACAGCACCCCGGAGGTGTATTTCTTCGCATACGGCGAGGCGTCGATCAGCTCTCGGACTTCCTCCGGCTTGCCCTGCAGCACCGTTGCCCCCTCGCGGTTGCGGTCTTTGCCGAGCAGATAATCCACCGGCCCGGAACCGCCGCCGCGGCCTCTGGCGTGGAATTTAACCAGCATCGTCGCTCCCGTTCTCCCGCACCGTGTGCCGCAGTCGTTCAAGGCCGGCATCGATGGCCATCAGCGCGGCAATAACCTGAACCCGGTCAGCACCCGACCACTGGCCACCGTTAATCTTTCGGGCGATCTGATTGAGGTTGTTCCCCATGCCGGAGAGCTGACGCAGCAAAACCGGATCGATGGACGGCAGCCTCGATGACCGCGCCGGTCGGGTATCGAGACAGGTTTGCCGCATCCACGCCGCCAGCTGTTTACCGTCACAGCGTTCAAGCAGCTGCTGATGTTCATCCTGCGTGACCCACATGGTCAGCATCTTGTCGCGTTTCGTACCCAAACAGCCTCCGGTGAAAAATAGATAGGGAGGAGCGATGTAACGCAGCTCCCGGAGAGAAACACAGCTTGTCTGTGGATGTCTCCGGGAGCCGGCAAGCCCGCCCGGGCGCGTCAGGCCGTTGACCCGAGCGGGTGTCGGGGCGCAGCCCTGAACCAGTCACGTAGCGCTAGCGAAGTGTATACTGGCTTACTATGTTGGCACGGATGCGAAAATCAGTGAAGTGCTTCATGGAGCAGGAGAAAAATACTGGGCCGGCGCGTCAGAAGAATCCGCGGTACAGGATATAGTCCGCTTCCTCGCTCCCGGACTCGCGGCGCTCGGTCGTTCGGCTGCGGCGAGCGGCACACGCTTACGGGAGGGTAGGAGATTTCCTGAGGAATGCCAGGAGGACACTTAGCGAGGAGGCAATAAGGCTGCGGCGAAGCCGTTTTTCCATAGGCTCCGCCCCCCTG
>Ga0224730_1022_pt1 | contig 13778 bp, 10 predicted proteins | sample IA12soil_GW_GH6A_FD_161644 | JGI IMG/M metagenome (GOLD analysis project Ga0224730, IMG submission 161644) | Enriched cells from agricultural soil in Iowa, United States - IA12soil_GW_GH6A(-) | ecosystem: Environmental > Terrestrial > Soil > Agricultural land | place: USA: Iowa | collected 2017-05-08
CGCTATTTTTTATAAATGCCTTTGGATAATCAGACCAGTGCCGTCCCTCTTGAGCAATCCAGCGACGGTCATTGGAAACCGTCCATTCCATTTTCTCAACGTCCATCAACACACGCCCAAGCGCGAATTTAAAACCAGTCACCCCCGATAAATCACGCATGAATTTACGCATTACTGATTTTTTAGAGGTCGGAAAACCTGTAACAAGTGATAAATCTGGATCATCTACCGTTGATGTTTTACTGTGATGGCGGAGATGATGCTTACGGTATTTATGCAGGTCATTCCAGACTGGACGGGCACATAACCAGTCGGTTAAGGTATCGTTGAGCCATTTGGTTTTAAACAGACTTTGATGTGAAGCATCATGCGTAAGGATAGCCAGCGCCAATTGACGGCCAGCCAGAATAACCAAGGCTACAATACATATGAGCAACCTGCCCCAGTTTGGCAAATATTCCCAAAAGCCAGCAACAGTGGCAAAGGTTCCACCAATCACCACCCAGGTTGATAAAACAGCCCAGCTACCATGCAGATCCGATTTGGCAGTCAATTCCGTGATTTCTTCCCGTGTGAACAAATCACTAATAGCCGTACGTGTGTTCATATCCTATCCTGCAATTTTTATATTTTTATAAAACCACATAACTATTCACTTTATTCTAAATTAAGTAATATTTCTGTCAATAAATTAAAATTAAATTTTTAGTAATATTTGTAATTGGTATTTACACGACACTCAGTTCATAAAACTTGCGCCACAGTTCCAAACCTGTCTGATCCAGTTGTTGCACACTCAGGGCGAATTGTTCCCTAAGCTGCACATCAACAAAATCCTCAGGTAATAAAGGATCGTTCATGAGCAGAGAAATTGTCTGGCGACCTAATAATAACGATTCCCGCGCAGCATCCTCCAATGAGATTCGGTCAACCGTAGCCAACCATTTCTGAATCATTTGGCTATATTTCTCATAGTTCTGGTTGAGTGTTTGTGTTGACCACAAGCTGGGAATGATTGCCAAAGTCGTTTCATCAAAATGACTAATCTGGCAAATCTTGGCGGTCATTTCCAAACCTGAAGCCTTTAACTCGGAAAAAAGATGATCAAATGTAATCGCCAAATTGTCGGGACGAATATAAATCCCCTGTTCCAACTCCTTAAAGCCAAATCGTTTTAATGCCCGTTCACGACGGTTCAGCGCAGTACGGTCAACTCGGCCCAGCTCACCTGTAAAAACTGCAAGATATTGATGGGTCCATTTCTTGGTTTGCTTAATCCCATTCTTACGGTTCAGCATCACATTGGCCCATTCATGCGACTGGACCGTGAACTGATAGATACCGCGCTCAATCGCCTCGATCACGCCATCACCAGATAGACGGGTTACGGCAACACGAATACTGTTTTCACTAATCTCAAAAAGCTTGGCAGCAATAATAATTTGTTTAATTGAGATCTCTCGACCTTGTAACCCTAAAAGTAGATCAATAATCAAGTCTCGGGCGTTCATTTTAGCTATTGTCATCTTATGCTAGAACCAGTTTTAAGATATGAAATATTGGAAAAATAAAGAATGGAAATTTTACCCGAATCCGCCTCTTTTAACATCTCTGTAAAAGAGACGGGTTTTCAATTTTAAAGGAAAATGAATAATAAAATCACGCCAAGCACGATACGGTACCAAGCAAATACACGTAAGGTATGACGCTCAACAAATTTCACCAAGGCACTCACCACCAGTAATGCAGCAATAAAGGCAGCAACAAATCCCACCGCAATATTCAGCATATTGTCCTGTGTCAGTACATCGGCATTACGAATAAGGTCAAAGGTTGCCGCACCCAGCATGGTTGGCATGGCCAGAAAGAAAGAAAACTCCGTCGCAGCTTTACGTGATAGGCCTGAAAACATTCCTCCCACAATAGTGGCACCTGAACGTGATGTTCCTGGAATCATCGCCACACACTGCGCGCACCCCACAAGAAAAGCCTGTTTATAGGTGATCATGGTTGCCTCTGTGGTCTTATGCTCAAACTTGATTGATTCCACCCAGAAAATGATGAGGCCACCGACAATCAAGGCAACTGCCACCACAAGTGGACTAAATAGGACGCTTTTAATAAAATCGACCGCAAAAATACCAATCACGACAGCAGGAAAAAATGCAATCAGAACACTAAAAGCAAAGTGTCGTGCTTCTGAATCACCACTAAAAAAACCTTTTAGTAGATCAATAATTTTTTGGCGGTATAACCAGCAGACTGCCAGAATTGCCCCAAGTTGGATCACGACTTCAAAGACACGGCCATCGTCTGAATGGAAGTCAATCATATGACCAAATAAAATCAGGTGCCCTGTACTTGAAATGGGTAAGAACTCTGTCAGCCCTTCAATAAACCCTAAAAACAACGCCTTTAAAATTTCAATGTGTTCCATAACTTACTCGAAAGCCCTCATCTAAAATTCAATAAAAAATTAACGGCAAGCTTACCCTGAAATAGGTATTTTTTATGTTATTGTCACGTAACGTTTTTAAAAATATGGGGGCTTTTGAAATTCTAACCTAACATGCTGTTAGATATAAAAATTTGGGAAGTTATCTTAAATAATCATCAAGCTATTTTTCTTCTGCATTTGCTCAACCACCTCACGGGTATCAAAGCCCAAACGCCAATACAGTAGCTCTAAAACATCCAGTTCATCTTGAGTAATGATTCGGTCACTCCATAGGCAGCGTTCTGCAATTGCTAAAATATTGAGGCGATCACGCAATAACAAACCTGAAACATCATTCAGGATTTCAGCCAGATCCAGTGGTTCATCCGAAATATCAGCATAGGTTTGCAACTCTTCCTGCGTAAGAAGCTCCTGCAAAATCCGTTCACGGACCTCAAGCTGATTTGGACTGTTAATTTGCTGTACATGCAGCAATGCATCAATCAAATGCACAATTTGCGATTTCAGATCCTCAAACGCTGTGGGCAAATGTGCTGGCATCAGGTTCAACTCATATTTTACCCGCTCCAGCAATAGTGCATCCAGTAAGCCAACCTCACCATCCGCCTGAATAATACAGGCCAGTTTGGTGAGAAACTGACGTGCAATACTGGTGGGCATATGACCAATGTTCTTGCAGGCATCATGGAAAATCTGCACATGAATCCGCCCATCCAGATTTAACAATGCATCCACAATCGCATGACTCACCGCCGCATCCTGTGGAATAAACTCACGGTACTGGCGGATCATCAAAATCGCCACCATCACTTCTCTTGAACCCGTCGCGGTCTGCATGGCACGCTGAATCAGTTCTGGGCGTTTTTTATTTTTCCGCATCTCGGGATTGAGTGGCTTGATCGCATCATTCAAGGCAAAGCTAATCGGTGACAATCGCAACAATGGCAATGGCTGAGGCGAACTCCAAGGCACCGACATATCAGTTATTTCCTCTTCAAGGGAACGAAACAAACTGAATAGCGGGCGATTGCGTAATTTTCTCAGGTTTTCCAGTTGCAAATCCTGTAACAGGGTTGGATTCAGCTCATAAATACGATCTTTAATACCTGGATGAATATTCAGCCAGCTTTGCGGACTCAGTGAGTTGGCAAAGCACATATGCGAAATTGACTCAGAATATGCGCTGTGAATTTGGGAACCTGAATGATGCACATAAATACGTAGAAGTGTTTGAATATTGGCGTTGTTATTCATCAAACGCATGGTTTTCAGGTCATTGCGAAAGGTTCGGCCACTTAAGGTGAGATACTTGATTAAACGGGTGATCAGGATACCCAAGCTTCCAATCAGCCAAATCACCCCGCCAATCGCCACAAAAATGGTCTCAAACTTATTACGGTAAGAGGTTGCATAGGGATTGTAACCTGCCTGTGCGAGCTTGCTTCCCCATTGGCTAAATGTGGTCAAACCACTATATAGAATTTTAAGTTTGGTATTCTCAACTGCTTCACCTGATAGAATCTGGTTAAACTCATAACTCAACAAACCATAAAGCTCAAGTTCATTCAAATTCTGCAATGCCCCCCAGGTCAAGATAATCACGATATCCTGCGACCTGAAACCAGCGGTTAATGCATTTACCCCCACCTCATCAGGCAATACATACACTGCGGGGGTATCAATCGCAAAGCTGCGTGCAACCTGTTCCACCACTTTTAAAGCAGTACTTTCTTCAGGCGTACTTTCATCAAACACCAGGCGGCGTGCTTTTAGTTGTTTTGCCAGGGAATGTCCGCCCTCACGCAGTACATACAGTTCAGTACTGACAGACCAAATCAGGATAAAGAATAATAGGCAGATAAAATAAGGACTTAAAACATGCCACCAAACTGGCTGGGTATAGTCAAAGAAATGTACCACCAAACCCAAAATTAAATTGAGAATAAAGAGAGTCAATGCCATGGCAAGCAGACAAAAGCTGACTGACCATGCAATATTCTTATTTTCAATTAAATAATGGCTCATTTCTTTCAATGTAAATTTTCCTTATTACATTGTTTCTGTCAGAGGCTCCAGCGCCTCCAGTATCATAAAATAAAAAAGCGGGAAATTCCCGCTTTTCTAGAGATTAAAATGCTTACTCTTCCTTAATCCCTGTTAAGTCCACTGAAGCGGCATCAATATTTACATCAATGTAGCCATCGGCTTTCTTTTTTGCTGTGTCGTTACGTTTTTGCTCAAGTTCAGCAAGGTATTCCTTGTCAATACCACCCGCCACATAAACGCCATCAAAAACAGAGCAGTCGAACTCTCTCAGATCAGGCACCTTGCTGGTGCGAACCGCATTTTTCAAATCTTCCAGGTCTTGAAATATCAAACGGTCTGCACCAATAATTTCGCGGATTTCCTCAACGGTACGCTCAGATGCAATCAGTTCAGACTTTGCTGGCATATCAATGCCATACACATTTGGATATTTTACCATCGGTGCGGCGGAGGCAAAGAATACTTTTTTTGCCCCTGAATCACGCGCCATCTGAATGATTTCATTACAGGTTGTACCCCGTACAATCGAATCATCCACCAATAGAACGTTTTTGTCCTTGAACTCAAGTTCCACAGGATTCAGTTTCTGACGAACCGATTTTTTACGCTGCTGTTGACCAGGCATAATAAAGGTACGTCCGATATAACGGTTTTTCATAAACCCTTCACGGAACTTCACACCCAGAATATTCGCCAACTCCAAGGCAGAGGTACGGCTGGTATCAGGAATTGGAATCACCACATCAATATCGTGTTGCTCACCCCATTCTTTCAGGATTTTATGGGCAAGTTTCTCACCCATTTTCAAACGCGCTTTATATACCGAGATTCCATCAATCGTGGCATCTGGACGGGCAAAATAAACATATTCAAAAATACAAGGACGATATTCAGGGTCAACTGCGCATTGTTTTGAAAATAACTGGCCTTTGCTGTCAATGAAAATCGCTTCACCTGGCGCAATATCACGCTCAATCTTAAAGCCAAGCGCGGTAATCGCAACTGATTCAGAGGCAATAATATATTCAGTGCCCTGTTCCGTTTCGCGTGAACCATAAATCAATGGGCGAATTCCATTTGGATCGCGGAAACCCACCAGACCATGACCTGTAATCATTGCCACAACCCCATAAGCACCCTTACAGCGTTCATGTACACGGGAAACAGTATGGAAAATATCTGCTGGTGTCGGGTTTAATGTGCCAATTTTCTGTAATTCATGTGCAAACACATTCAACAGAACTTCCGAATCGGAGTCGGTATTCATGTGACGCAAATCTGTCTTAAACAGATCTTCATGAATTTCTTCGGCGTTGGTCAGGTTACCATTGTGTGCAAGGGTAATACCGTATGGAGAGTTCACATAAAATGGCTGTGCCTCCGCACTGCTGGATGAACCCGCGGTTGGGTAACGAACATGCCCAATCCCGTAGTTACCCAGCAATGCACGCATATGGCGGGTATGGAACACATCACGCACCATGCCATTATCCTTGCGGAGAAATAAACGCCCTTGATGACAAGTGACGATTCCCGCTGCATCCTGTCCCCGATGTTGCAACATCGTCAAAGCATCAAATAACATTTGGTTCACTGGCGATTTACCGGCTATCCCAACAACTCCACACATAGCAACCTCGCGACAAGCTAGGAACGGGGTTTAACCCCAATTAATAAAAAGGATTTTTAGTCGAATGATCAGAACGCTGATCAACCGCAGCACGTTCTGACTCGTCCATTTCGGTTGAAGGGCGCTGTAACAAGGCACCTTCAGATGTCATTTGATGTAAAGCTTGATTTGCAGCATCTTTAGAGATTTCTGTTGCTAAAGGTGCATAGGGTAATAGGATTTGTACAAATTTGGACTGTTTCCAGTGTGGTGAGCTTTCCACCCACGGACCAACGCCCTGCATGGTGACCAAAACAATCAGCAGGCCTTTTAGGGAACCAAATGCCCCACCTGCTAAACGATTTAATGGGCCCAGTTTCAAGCTTTTCAAGAGGCCATTCAGCAATGCAGAAACAATCCAGATACACACCACAATGATCAGTACGATAAAAGCGAAAGCTGCAATTTTTTGCACGACAGGGTCTTGGCTTAGGCTGCTCATTGCAGGCGCCAATATAACGGCGTATTTGGCCCCCACGATCAATGCGAATATCCATCCGACCAAGTTCGCAAAGGCTTTGATAAATCCTTGACGCAAACCGTTCAGCCCTCCAATGAGCAAGATGATCAGAATAATGATATCAAGCGTGTTCATTTCACACTGTCATCGCATTAACACAGTCTTTAACCAATGTTGGGCCAGCATACATCAGCCCACTATAAACCTGAACTAGGCTCGCGCCTGCCTGTTGCTTTGCCACAGCCTGCTCACCAGAAAGAATGCCACCCACCCCAATCAGTGGAATCTGGCCATCCAGCACTTCGGCAAACTGGCTTAAACATTCGGTACTTTTCTCAAATACTGGCGCACCCGACAAACCGCCCGCCTCATTACCATTCGGCAGGTTTTCCACACCATCACGACCAAGTGTGGTGTTGGTGACAATCAGGCCATCAAGCTTGAACTTCAGTAATTGCACTGCAATAAAATTAATGTCTTCAGGTGTTAAATCTGGCGCAACCTTAAGTACCAAAGGAACATAATGCTGATATTGTTGCGCAAGTTCCAGTTGGCGACCTTTCAAGGTTTGTAGCAACTCTGTAAGTGCATCGCCACTTTGTAAACTGCGCAAATTTTTGGTGTTTGGAGATGAAATATTGACCGTGATATAGGATGCGTAATTATAAACTTTTTCTAAACAAATCAAATAATCTGAAACAGCATCTTCAACAGGCGTATCGGCATTTTTACCAATGTTGATGCCTAGCACACCCTTGAATTTTGAAGCTTTTACATTTTCAATCAGTTGCTCTACCCCATCATTATTAAAGCCCATGCGGTTAATAATCGCCTTTGCTTCAGGAATACGGAATAAACGGGGTTGGGGATTACCTGCCTGTGGGCGTGGGGTAATGGTACCAATCTCAATAAAGCCAAAACCCAAGGCAGCCAATGCATCAATGTGGTCACCATTTTTATCCAGACCAGCGGCAAGACCAACGGGGTTTGGAAATTCAATGCCCATACATTTTACGGGTTTAGCAGCAACTTTCTGGTGCATAAAGCCAAGTTTATGCGCTTTATCAAGCATGGAGAGTGTGAGTTCATGTGCACGCTCTGGTGCCAAAGTAAAAAACAAAGGGCGGGCCAATGAATATAACATACCAATCACAGTCTACTGATTTTTCAAGTAAGCGTATTATAGGCATAGGCTCCACAAAACGCCATGCTTGGCAGAGAGTTATTTTATAATGCCTTATTTTTAATGCTTTATGTTTAGACAGTTTTAGGACTTAGGCATTGACGGATTCAAAAAAGTATTAAAATATTTCTCTGTACACGACAAATTTCACAGAACCCTTATCCTATCAGGCTTCTGCTTTCTTAAAATTGCCAGAATTTCCTTAAACTCTGCTTTTTTCCCAAAACCAATTAAACGCTGAATCGCCATTTGAACATAGTATAGAGCCTTTCTTATTTTGAAGTACGATAAACAACTCGTAACTTTTAACAGCTATCCAAAGGCTACCAATTTCATCCAGTTACAATTGATTTAATCAGAATTTTAATGTGGGTTACAATGTGGGACAAAAGCACAGACAAAAAATAAGCCCTTGTAAAAACAAGGGCTTATTTAGATATTTGGCGGAAGCGGTGAGATTCGAACTCACGGAGGACTCACACCCTCGTCGGTTTTCAAGACCGGTGCATTAAACCGCTCTGCCACGCTTCCATGTGCCTAAGAATACAAAGCTTGTTTCCTTTATTCAAGAAAAATTTAACTGCAATGTATTCAAATGCATATTGTTTCATCAATTGTTAAAGTTTAGCCGCCAGTTCAGCACCCTCACGGATCGCACGCTTGGCATCCAGCTCACCTGCTAACTTAGCACCACCAATCACATGATATTTTGCCAGTGTGGTTTCATTTTCACGTGGTACTAAATCTTTTACAGACTCCTGGCCTGCACATACGACAATGGTATCCACACGCAATAACTGGTCATGACCATTATGCTCAACCCATAGGCCTTCGTCAGTTACAGCCTTGTACTGTACGCCACGCAACATACGCACACCATGCTTTTTCAATTGTGCACGATGCACCCAGCCCGAGGTTTTACCCAAGCCAATACCCAACGGCGTTGTTTTACGTTGCAATAAATAAATCTGACGTACTGGCATTTCAACTTCTGGACGTTGCGTACCACCTTCAGAAATATAGTTAGGGTTTGGATCAACGCCCCATTCGCGTTGCCATTCTGCCAATGGTTGTGGCTGTGGTTGATGTGGTGGTTTTAGCAAAAACTCTGACACATCAAAGCCAATACCACCCGCCCCAATCACAGCAACCTTATATCCAACCTTAGCGCCTTTTAGCACTTCTGCATAAGACAAGACTTGTGGTGCATCACTACCCTGAATTTTTAGGGTACGTGGCACCACACCTGTTGCAATCACAACTTCATCAAAACCCTCACGTTCCAACTGTTCACGATTGACCTTGGTATTTAAGCGAACATCCACACCTGTCTGCTTTAATTGGACTTTAAAATAACGGATAGTTTCATGGAACTCTTCTTTTCCAGGAACAACTTTCGCTAAATTAAACTGACCACCCACATCATTATTTGCTTCGAATAATGTCACAGCATGCCCACGACTTGCCGCCACTGTTGCAGCCGACATCCCTGCAACACCGCCACCCACAACCGCAACACGTTTTGGTTTCTTGGTTTTGATATAAACCAGTTCCGTTTCAAAACATGCCTGTGGGTTAACCAAACAGCTAACACGCTCATTTTTAAAGGCATGGTCCAAACACGCCTGATTACATGCGATACAGGTATTAATTTCATCAACACGGTTGGTTGCAGTTTTATTAACCCAGTATGGATCAGCAAGGAATGGTCGTGCCATTTGCACCATATCGGCCTGTCCTGAAGCAACAATCTCTTCAGCAACATCTGGCATATTGATACGGTTTGACGCAATCACTGGTATTGAAACATGCTGTTTAACCACAGCGGTATAATCCACGAATGCAGCTCGTGGGACTGATGTTACAATGGTCGGAATACGCGCCTCATGCCAGCCAATTCCTGTATTTAGAAGTGTGATTCCCGCTTTTTCCAATGCTTTAGCAATAATGATCACTTCCTGCATAGTGTTGCCATCATGCACTAAATCAAGCATGGACAGGCGGAAACAAATAATGAATTTTTCACCGACTTTGGCACGAATCGCCTTGACGATTTCCACGGGAAAACGCATACGGTTTTCAATATCGCCACCCCAACGGTCTGTGCGCTTATTGACATGGTTGCTTAGAAACTGATTGATCAAATAACCCTCAGAGCCCATGATTTCCACGCCATCATAGCCTGCCTTTTTTGCTAGGCTTGCACAACGGGCATAATCTTCAATGGTGGCCAAAATCTGGCTATCCGACATTTGACGTGGTTTAAAAGGATTAATGGGTGCCTGAATTGGCGAAGAAGAAACCGAAAATGGATGATAACCATAACGACCTGAATGCAGGATTTGCATCAGGATTTTTGCGCCATGCTTATGCACAGCATGTGTGACCAGACGGTGATGAGGAATATCTGCCAGACTGTTCATGGTACCGCCCGCAGGTAATAACCAGCCTTGACGGTTGGGCGAAATCCCACCCGTGATGATTAAGCCAACTCCACCTTTGGCACGCTCACCAAAATAAGCAGCAAGTTTAGGATAATTAAAAAAACGATCCTCCAAGCCTGAATGCATCGACCCCATGACCACACGGTTTTTAATGGTCGTAAATCCGAGATGTAATGGCTTTAAAATATTTGCATAGCTAGTCATGATATTCCTTCTATATTTTTGGCTTTGCAACTTGTTGCATAATACTCTAACTGAATTTTTATGCGTGTTTATGACTTTTTTTTGAGAAAGTGCTGACACTAAAGTCAAAACACTTGTAACAATCATGTTTTCAATCTTAAAAACTAAAAAACTTAACCCATTAGAGCATAAATTTTCTGGATAGTTTTTCTTTGAAGAAAACAAGCTTAATGAAAAGTGTTACAATGCTTCCGATTTTTGATTCTCCAAGACTACCTGTTCGGGGTCTTTACTCATAAAAGTTAGGACAAGCAATGACTGATAATGCAACTATCTTGCAGCACGTACCTGTAGGCAAAAAAGTTGGGATTGCCTTTTCTGGTGGTCTCGATACTTCAGCAGCTTTATTGTGGATGAAGCAGAAAGGTGCACAACCTTATGCCTATACAGCGAATCTGGGTCAACCTGATGAGGATGACTATGATGCAATTCCAAAAAAAGCTGAACAATACGGCGCAGTCAAAGCTCGATTAATCGATTGTCGTTTACAACTTGCCCTTGAAGGTATTGCTGCAATTCAGTGTGGCGCTTTCCACATTAGTACTGGTGGTGTTCCTTATTTCAACACCACACCACTAGGCCGTGCAGTAACAGGTACAATGCTTGTAACAGCGATGAAAGAAGATGACGTCAACATTTGGGGCGACGGTTCAACTTATAAAGGCAACGATATTGAACGTTTCTATCGTTACGGTTTATTGACCAATCCTGCGCTTAAAATCTATAAGCCTTGGTTAGACCAAACCTTTATTGATGAGTTAGGCGGCCGTGCAGAAATGTCACAATTCCTCATCGACAACGGTTTTGACTATAAAATGTCAAAGGAAAAAGCCTACTCGACTGACTCAAATATGTTGGGTGCAACTCACGAAGCTAAGGATTTAGAATACCTCAATGCAGGTATCAAGATCGTTGAGCCAATCATGGGCGTTGCTTTCTGGAAAGAAGATGTAAAAATTGATGCTGAAGAAGTATCAATTACTTTTGAAGAAGGTTTCCCTGTTGCGTTAAATGGCCAACGTATCGAAGATCCAGTGGAATTCATTCTAGAAGCAAACCGTATCGGCGGTCGTCATGGTTTGGGTATGTCTGACCAAATCGAAAACCGTATCATCGAAGCGAAATCTCGTGGTATTTATGAAGCACCAGGCATGGCATTGTTACACATCGCCTATGAGCGTTTGGTAACAGGTATCCATAACGAAGATACCATTGAGCAATACCGCATTAACGGTTTACGTTTAGGTCGTTTACTCTATCAAGGTCGCTGGTTCGATTCTCAGGCGCTTATGCTGCGTGAAACAGCACAACGCTGGGTGGCCAAAGCCATTACAGGTACTGTCACTCTAGAACTACGCCGTGGTAATGACTACACCATCATGAACACTGAATCTCCAAACCTCACCTATGAAGCTGAGCGTTTGACCATGGAGAAAGGTGATTCGATGTTTACCCCAATGGATCGTATCGGTCAGTTAACCATGCGTAACCTCGACATTACTGATACCCGTGCAAAACTCGGCATCTATACTGAAACAGGTTTACTTGCTGTTGGTCAAGGCTCTGCAATTCCTCAATTGGAAAACAAATCAAAATAAGCGTTTGATAAATAAATTTATCTCAACTAAAAAGGCTGAATCAAATATTCAGCCTTTTTATTGACCCCAAAAAAACAGGACAATAAACCATTCCATTTATAGAACAATATGTCGCAATAAAAGACTATTTATCATCATAATGAATCGATAATATAACAATCAGGCAAAACATAATAACTGGGAGATGAAAGATGAATGCTTATCTACATCGTAGTGAAAACCGTGGTCATGTCAAAGCAGGCTGGTTAGATACCTACCACAGCTTTTCATTTGGTAGCTGGTACAACCCGAAATATATGGGTGTCAGTGCACTCCGCGTGATCAATGATGATACGGTTGCCGCCCATAACGGTTTTGGCACACATCCACATGACAATATGGAAATCCTGACCTGTGTGCTTGATGGCACCATTTCCCATAAGGACAGCATGGGCAATGAGGGACAAATCAATGCGGGTGAATGGCAGTTGATGAGTGCGGGTACAGGTGTCACCCATAGTGAAATGAACAAGCATGACAAGGCGGTGCATCTATTACAGATCTGGATTCAACCCAATGTACAGGATGCTGAACCGACTTATCAGCAAATTCAGCTTAATCCGAAAGATCACCCAAACCAATGGCATTTGATCGCAGGTGATGAGTCTGCACCGATGCTGATCCGTCAAAATGCTGAGGTGAAAACGGCGGTAATTGAGAAAGATCAACACTTGGAGATTACTGCAAAGAAAAAAGTGAACTATGTTCATGTGATTTCTGGTGAAGTGATAATTGCTGATCACCTGGTTAAAGCGGGTGATGCATTATTATTTGATGAGACCGCGACCCTTACTGCATCGCAGGATAGCCAAATGATTTGGTTTGACTTACCTTAAACTCGGTTTATCTTGTACCCCTTGCCCCTCAAGGGGTACAAGCTTTTTAATCATTGCTGCTACTATCACAACCACTAGAATCTGAACTGGAATCATCATTTGAATGACAATGATCTGAATATCCTGAATCGTCATTTCTGGATGATTCACATGGGGAAGGGCAGACTAAAACTTGAAGTGCGACATAAACCACCTAATTAATTTAAAGGGTTTATAGAGTATATAAAATTGTCATACCATCCTCAAAAGTTCGATAGCAACCCTTAATGAACGAAATACACGGCTCTGTATCTTGGCAACATTACCTGATGCAAAGGCAGAATCAGTGCGTAAGGCTTTAACTGAAGCTCTGAAATATTTACCTGCAGAACTGCGTAAAACGTTGACCTATGGCCGTGGACGTGAGATGGCAGAACATAAAACACTCGAAGAAGATTTAGGCATAGATGTATATTTCTGTGACCCACATTCACCCTGGCAAAAAGGCACATGCGAAAATATGAATGGTTTAATTAGGCAATATTTACCTAAAGGGAGTGATTTAAACCAGGCGTTTAAACGCACCTTTGAACTGTCTCCCAAACAATACCGACAACAGTTTGTTGAGGAAGAAAATTAAGCCAATAAAAAAAGACACCGAAGTGTCTTTTTTATATTGAAATTAAACCTAACGCACAATCCCACGTGTTGATTTCTCTAAAGAATCAATCAACAGTTGGGCTTCTGGCACATTATCTAAAATTTCATTACGAATCTGTGCAATGGCCTGTTCAGTGGTCAAACCTGATTTATAAATCAGTTT
>Ga0224730_1023_pt1 | contig 13165 bp, 11 predicted proteins | sample IA12soil_GW_GH6A_FD_161644 | JGI IMG/M metagenome (GOLD analysis project Ga0224730, IMG submission 161644) | Enriched cells from agricultural soil in Iowa, United States - IA12soil_GW_GH6A(-) | ecosystem: Environmental > Terrestrial > Soil > Agricultural land | place: USA: Iowa | collected 2017-05-08
GACGGTCGCACCCTGTATGGGTGCGTGGATTGAAAGCTCGGCGGGCGCCCGGCGTATTTCAAACCGTTATAGTCGCACCCTGTATGGGTGCGTGGATTGAAAGCAAGCTATACGCCGGACTACTCCCAGGACAAACCGTCGCACCCTGTATGGGTGCGTGGATTGAAAGAGCTCGTTTAGGGAGCGTGTCACGGAAGCGTGCTGTCGCACCCTGTATGGGTGCGTGGATTGAAAGCAAGCGTGTCAACCGGGGCAACCTTGATTACATGTCGCACCCTGTATGGGTGCGTGGATTGAAAGCAAGCGTGATAAAGAGAGAGGGCCAAATAGCCTCGTCGCACCCTGTATGGGTGCGTGGATTGAAAGACCATTAAAGACACCGACGAAGCGGTCGCCTGGGCGTCGCACCCTGTATGGGTGCGTGGATTGAAAGCAGATCGGGGACCCTATGGCAATCCGGCATATCGGTCGCACCCTGTATGGGTGCGTGGATTGAAAGCCAAGATTAGTTCTTGATATGAAAAAGAACTCAGTCGCACCCTGTATGGGTGCGTGGATTGAAAGCGTGAAGATCGAAGCCATTGAACCCGGACAGGCCGGTCGCACCCTGTATGGGTGCGTGGATTGAAAGTTGGATCTATGATTGGGGGATTTAGACGCGGCGAAGTCGCACCCTGTATGGGTGCGTGGATTGAAAGAAGTAACCGCTATGTATTTGTTTAAGCCTGGTCGTCGCACCCTGTATGGGTGCGTGGATTGAAAGCCCCATGGCAAGCGGGTAGACATGAATGACCCGCGTCGCACCCTGTATGGGTGCGTGGATTGAAAGAGGGCGATACATGGGATGGTATCGCCTATAAATTGTCGCACCCTGTATGGGTGCGTGGATTGAAAGAAAGTATCATCCTGGATATCCCGCCGGTCATTGAGTCGCACCCTGTATGGGTGCGTGGATTGAAAGAGATGCAATCTGCAGCCAAACACATACTACCAAGTCGCACCCTGTATGGGTGCGTGGATTGAAAGAGGAAGTGACTGGCAAAATAGTCCGGGTGGCTGGGTCGCACCCTGTATGGGTGCGTGGATTGAAAGGCCGCCACGTACATCCGCGGATACATCCGGAACTAGTCGCACCCTGTATGGGTGCGTGGATTGAAAGAGCTATGATCCGAACAACGATCCTGCCTATCAGGCGTCGCACCCTGTATGGGTGCGTGGATTGAAAGTTCTTGCTTTACGACTGAGCGGTGAATCGTATCAGTCGCACCCTGTATGGGTGCGTGGATTGAAAGTGCCGAATCCGGGTATCAATGTTTGAATAGCTCGTCGCACCCTGTATGGGTGCGTGGATTGAAAGGTTGAGCTCCGGATAGTAAAGGTTGACCTCGCCGTCGCACCCTGTATGGGTGCGTGGATTGAAAGCCGTATCGTGGGCAACCAAAAAGCCCGGCGTTCGTCGCACCCTGTATGGGTGCGTGGATTGAAAGAGCTGTACCAGCAAATCATCCATATCCGCGTCGTCGCACCCTGTATGGGTGCGTGGATTGAAAGTCGGAATTTACGGACCGTGGATTTTGCTGGTACTTGTCGCACCCTGTATGGGTGCGTGGATTGAAAGCCTTTATATCTCAGAATATCGAAGATAACAAAGGGTCGCACCCTGTATGGGTGCGTGGATTGAAAGCGGAAACAACATAACGCAGATTAATACGAATGGAAGTCGCACCCTGTATGGGTGCGTGGATTGAAAGCATATGCTTTGGATCTTGTTCCAGATGCCCATGACGTCGCACCCTGTATGGGTGCGTTTGGATTGAAAGATCTCTGAAGAAAGGGGTACCCGAGCTTGAGCGGTCGCACCCTGTATGGGTACGTGGATTGAAAGAACTCCCCGGTAGCCGGTACGGTCACCGCTGTTTATGTCGCACCCTGTATGGGTGCGTGGATTGAAAGAGCTACCGGACCAACGTGCTCCGGAATCGGCTGTGGTCGCACCCCTGTATGGGTGCGTGGATTGAAAGCATACCGCCATGATGGAGCAAATCCCGGTGGCTGTGTCGCACCCTGTATGGGTGCGTGGATTGAAAGACCGCACGGAACTGTGCAGTGGGCTGTGTAATCAGTCGCACCCTGTATGGGTGCGTGGATTGAAAGTTCGTGGATGGCAGTCCATCGCCTATCGTGGATGGTCGCACCCTGTATGGTGCGTGGATTGAAAGTCGTCGTGACCGAAACTATCTCGCCGGAAGGCATTGTCGCACCCTGTATGGGTGCGTGGATTGAAATCAATGACCTTCTGGTCTTCGCCAACCTCTGCTTTGTCGCACCCTTTGCGGGTGCGTGGATTGAAATACGAACGGACGAAGTATGAAAGCCAGCTCATGGGTCGCACCCTGAGTGGGTGCGTGGATTGAAATATTGTAAGACGCAGTACGAAGTCATCCAGAAGCTTGTCGCACCTTGTGTGCGTGGATAGAAATTCGTCCTGCGTAATCAATATGAAATCATAACCGAGTGTCGCACCCTATGAGTGTGAGTGGATTGAAAGCTTTGTATCAGGACAGAGGCGGTGTTATGTCTCGTCGCACCCTGTGTGGGTGCGTGGATTGAAATGACAGTGAAGCATGCACGAACATCGAAATACATGGGTTTTGACTATATGATGACCTCCCAGGTACTATGGGGCTGCTATGATACGGTGCCGAAGCTGGCAATATATGAAATTTACAGGCCGAAGGACGTCGACTTTGTCACCTTGTTCCGTTACCGCTGGAATGGCAAGATCAAGGAATACGTGGAGAGCGGTGCGGATGCATGATGAGCAGTAAGAGAATCGACGGGGACAGCAGTGATGGTTGGCCTGCCGTGGAGGAGCCCGTCCGTCCGGAACGGCAATGCCGGACTGTGCGGAGCGATCACGCGGACAAAGCCCGAAGCTATTTTTCCGGCAATGGTTTCAAGCGTACGCTTGAGGCTGTGTGGAAGCGTTACGCCAGTCTGGAGAAGGTGGCCGGGAACGCCGTTATTCGTAACGCCAATGCCGAGGAATGCGAGGCGATCAACACTTTTTTCGGCTGGAACAAGAAACCGGGAGACGATATTCGCGTTCCGCTGGAGAAGCTTGAGCAGGAATTGCTGGAATCGGCATTTCCCTTTACGATTGTCGAGCTGCATGAAGTTCTGACAGGCGAGCCGTTGCGAACCAGGTCGGATCGGGAGTTGTTGACGCTGCGCGACTGGCAGGCGTTATTCGAAGCTGCAAAAGAGCATGTGGCGGATGAAGGAGCGCGAATACAGCCGATGGTGGCGGAATGGTTGGGGATGGCAAAGCAGCGGGTTACCGTACCGTGCGCGAGCTGTGGCGTGATTCACCGGAGAATGTCGGACGGGAACTTACACGGGCCGTACGTGCATGGAATCTTTTGCTGACAGGGGAAGTCCCAAGGGCAGCCGGGAACGAATGCCTGCCATCGGCCATTCGTCTACCTTTGCTCGCCGCGCTGGCTACCGGCGATCCGCATGCGCTTGACCGGAATGCTCCGGCGGGGCGCTTGTTGTTTCAGGCTTTACGTTCCGCTGAGCGGGAAATGTCCTCTTCCCAAGTCGCCGACGCGGAGGATCGAGCCATTCCGATAGACTCGGCAGAAACCGACGCGATACCCGGCTTGTCATCCGGTGTAGATACTCTGAAGGCGCGGGAAATTTACCGCAGCGCGGGAATCCTGGATGACGACATCTCCTCCCTTGTTCATGTTTATTGCCCCCGGTACGAAATGACGGGCCCGTACGTACTGACATTAAGGCAGGTGGAGGCTGCGCTAGCACTTCCGGCAATTAACGATCTTTTTATTGTGGAGAATCCAGCGGTATTTTCCACTTTGGTCGATCTGACTGAGAATTCGGGGCTTGCCGAAAAAAACATGTTAATCGCACCTCCGCTTATTTCCGAAAGAACTGGAGAAGTGGGAGGAGCAACGAGCGGAGAGCGTGAAAATTCTCGTACTTTGGGACCCATGCTGCTCTGCACCAGTGGTCCGGCAAGCGCCGCAGCCTTGCGACTAATCGACCGTTATATGGAGCAGGGCCTTATCTCTGGCCGGCTGTATTATTCGGGTGATTTTGATGTCAAAGGAATTGGAATCGGGAATGTGCTGGCTTCCCGGTACGAGGCCCGATTTACCGCCTGGCATTTTGATAGAGGCAGCTATTCGGAAGGATGCGCCCATACTTCTCAAGCCGGCGTGACGTTTTCTCCCGAAGAAGTGGTTCGGTTGCGAAGAATGCAAGCGGCCTGGGATCACTCGTTATGCGATACAATGGGCAGTACAGGAAGGAAGCTGTTTCAGGAGCAGTTGATTGTTGCATTGGCTGGGGATTGGAACAGAGCCTTGGGAGAAGGAAGGAATGTTTAGGTGTATGAAGACGTAAGCTGATTTCCCCCAGGATGGAAATCAGCGTTACGAATAGCGTTACCCGGCAGAAATTCCGAGCGGTAGCGGAATTCCCGGCCTGAGCGGGAAGAGTGCTAATGCATTGCTATTCAAATTGAACTAAAGTTTTATATTGACCCCACCTGTTATAACGGCCCCATACGGCCCTATAACGTTCATTTCTTTTAGTTCATTCTATTATAGTTTAATAGAGGGAAATAGACTGGACGAGGGATCTCCTTTGTCCGGTCTTTTTTTTAGATAAAGAGCGTTCGCATAAGCCCGCATTACGACAAGACATCGCAGGTGGTTTTCCGTTTTCAACCTTCATTAAGTCTTTCAAGCACTGATCTTGTTATTTGAGCCCGAATTTTTTAAAAATTTATTTCTTCCGTGTCGATTTCGCCGACATGCATTCGTCGTATTGATGTAAAGACAAAAAAACAGGTGAAAGGTTGTTGAACAATATGGGAGCACAAATGAACGCTTATCTGATGTCGGTGGATGCAAGAAGCCAGGCGAATTACTATATCGAGGCCCTCGGCGGGGAAATTCAGTTTGTCAGTACATACGGAGACGCGCCCGGAGCGCCTGAGGCGATGAAGGATAAAGTGATGCACTTGGCGGTAACGGTGGCAGGAACGAATCCATTGATGCTGTCCGACGCGTTTGAACCGGTTTCGTATAACCGCAGCGTCAGCCTTTCTTTAACATATACCGATGAGGCGGAAGCCAGAGCGGCCTATGCCAAGCTGAGTGAGGGCGGAGAAAGCAAGTATCCTTTTGCCCTTCAGCCATGGGGCGCTTATTATGGTGAGGTCATTGACCGGTTCGGTGTAACGTGGATGATCACGAAAATGTAATGGTGGGAACGAAACCCGGCAAATATAACGATGGGAAGCAGCAGATAAAGCAGTTCAAGGAAGGCAGCCGCCATGAGGATCGGCTGTCTTTTTTTGCTGCAGTGAACAGCCGGGAACCGTTGATCAATCGGCGTCAAACTTACCTTTTTTCCCCTTCGTTAAGGGAACGAAGGGGTTCCAAAAAGCCAAAAAGTAAGTTTTTTTAAATTAGTGGGTTGTAAAAACTAACTAAGTATTGTATTATGACTTACATAGAAACGAGCACAACTGGTGAGCGCTCAGCAAAGCAGATCATGACGAGAAAAAAACAAGTAAGAGCTTCATTTGAGAAGGGATGGATCATCCGATGATCAAGGAAACGTTCGATGCGTTAATTATCGGCTTTGGCAAAGGCGGAAAAACGTTGGCCCCCTTTCTGGCCGAGCAGGGATTGAAAGTCGCCGTCGTGGAAAAGTCACCTCTGATGTATGGCGGAACCTGCATCAATATCGGCTGCATTCCCACAAAGGCGCTGGCCTATCAGTCGCATATCGTTTCGCAGGAGGAAGGGAACGGTCCGGAGTCCCGGCAGGCGAAGTATGCGCGCGCCCTTCAGGAGAAAGATGAGCTGGTTACCCTGCTGCGCGGCAAGAACTTCAATAACCTGAACAGCCATCCGGGGATCACGGTATTGACCGGGACGGCTTCGTTCCAATCCCCGCACGAAGTTCGGGTGGAAACGGAAGCTGGGAGCATCCTCGCCGAGGCCGAGCGGATTTTCATCAACACGGGGGCAAAACCGGTCCTTCCCGACATTCCCGGGATTGACAGAGCTCATGTCTATACGAGCACGGAAATGCTGGACTTGGCGAAGCTGCCTTCCCGGTTGGCCATCATCGGCGGCGGCTATATCGGCCTGGAATTCGCCTCCATCTATGCAGGCTTCGGCTCAGAGGTTACTGTTCTTGAGAATGGCGGCGTATTTATGCCGAGAGAGGACCGGGAGATTGCCGAAGAGGTCAAAAAGGTGCTGGAGGCCAAGGGCATCCGCTTCCGGCTGCAGACCAAGGTATCCCGGATTGCGGAACAAGGGGAATCCGTTCAGCTGCTGTTGTCCACACCTGACGGTGAGGACACACTCCAAGCGGATGCCGTACTGGTCGCCACCGGAAGACAGGCCAATACGGACGGGCTGAATCTTGAAGCCGCAGGCGTTGAAGTGACGGAGCGAGGTTTCGTCCGGGTCGACGAGAAGCTTCAGACCAATGTGCCGCATATCTGGGCGATCGGCGACGTGAACGGCGGCCCGCAGTTTACGTACATTTCGCTGGACGACTACCGGATTCTCAAGAATCAATTGTTCGGCGACCGGACGCGTACGACCGGCGACCGGCGATTCGTTCCTTACTCCGTGTTTATCGATCCTCCGCTGGCCCAAGTCGGGTATACGGAACAGGAGGCGCTGAAGCGGGGGCACACCGTGAAAACGGCAAAATTACCTGTTACCGCATCGACGAGGGCACGCCAGCTGAAACAGACCGAAGGTCTGCTGAAGGCGGTCGTCGACGCCGAAACGGACCGTCTGCTCGGGTTCACCATGTTCGGTGCGGAGTCCAGCGAGGTTGTGAACATCGTGTCCGTGTTCATGCAGTCCGGGCAGCCGTACTCCGTACTCCGCGATACCATTTTTACGCATCCGTCGATGGCGGAGACGATCAACGACTTGCTCGGCGCGATCCAGTGAGCTCTTCTACGAGCTCATCGCTTACATATTGACGGACACAGCGCCACTTAAGATTTAACACCATAAATCACATGTATAAGGGAGAGAACAACCATGACGAAAGTAAAAGAGACGATGAAAGCCGTAGGCCTGTATAAGTATTTACCGATTGATCATCAAGAAAGCCTGATTGACGTCGAGCTGGAAAAGCCGGTGCCAACAGGCAAGGATTTGCTGGTGAAAGTCCAAGCCATCTCGGTGAATCCTGTCGATTATAAAGTCCGTTCGCCTAAAGACCGCGTGGAAAGCGTACCGAAAGTGCTTGGATGGGACGTCGCAGGCGTCGTCGAGCAGGTAGGTCCGGATGTGACGTTGTTTAAGCCGGGCGATGAAGTGTACTATGCCGGCAGCATTACGCGTCCTGGCGGCAACAGCGAATTTCATCTGGTGGACGAACGCATTGTAGGCAAGAAGCCATCGACGCTGGATTTTGCACAAGCGGCGGCGCTGCCGTTAACGACCATTACAGCCTGGGAAAGCTTGTACGACCGGCTTGGAGTCTCCAAGAACCAGGCGGACAACACCGGCAAAACCATCCTGATTATCGGAGCAGCCGGCGGGGTCGGATCGATTGCGACACAGCTCTCCAAATATTCCGGCCTGACGGTCATCGGCACGGCTTCCCGCCCGGAATCGGCCGATTGGGTGAAAGGGCTGGGGGCGGACTACGTCATCAACCATTTTGAAGCATTCCTGCCGCAGCTTAAGGCGGCCGGCATCGAGCAGGTCGACTACATCCTCTGCTTGAACAGCACGGAGAAGCACTGGGCGAACATGGCGGAAGCGATCGCGCCGCAAGGCAAGATTTGCTCGATCGTAGAGACGGATGAACTGCTCAACCTGACCCTGCTCAAGAATAAAAGCGTCACGTTCGTATGGGAGCTCATGTTTACCCGTTCCACGTACCAAACGCCGGATATGATCGAGCAGCACAAGCTGCTGGACGAAGTCGCACGCCTCGTGGACGAGGGCGTCATCCGGACCACCACAAGCGAGACGCTTACACCGATCAATGCCGCCAATCTTCGCAAGGCCCATGCTCTGCTGGAGACCGGCCGTACGGTGGGCAAGGTCGTACTGGAAGGATTCTGACGGGAGCCGAGCGGGGGCCGGTTTGCGTGAAGCGGTCATTTGTGGCACTGTAGGATTAGAAGGCAGTACCACATTTAAGGCAAAGAGACACGGGGGGTCATGGATATGCCGAAGAATATTTACAACCTGGATTGCAACATTGCGCAAACATTGAACATCGTTGGCGATCGATGGTCTTTGATGATCATACATGAAATTTTGGTCGGTAAAAAAACGTTCAACGAGATCAAGCAGGGGCTGGCGACGATCTCTGCGAATGTGTTATCCGAGCGGCTCCGACAGCTGGAGGAGGACGGGCTGATCGTATCCAACCTGTACTCCGCGCATCCTCCGCGGTATGAGTATGAATTGACGGAAAGCGGACGGGATATGGAAATGATCTTTCATGCTTTTATCCTGTGGGGAGAGAAGCACCTGGATAAATGCTATAAAAGCCTGAAGCATACCGCCTGCGGCCACGAAGTCGAACTCCGCCATTATTGCCCGCACTGCGAATCGAACGTGGATGACATTACCGTTGTCCCTGTAGAAGACGCCAAGCAGCCGTAACGAACGGCCGCCGCAAAAGCTTCTTAGTCAGCCGGATCGCCTAGGGCGGTCCATTACACATAAAGAAGGGATGGATGACAAATGGCAAACACGACAATTACGCTGGAACAGGTATTGAATCAGCAGGTGGCGAACTTCAGCATTCTTTACGTTAAAATCCATAACTACCATTGGTACGTAAAAGGGGAACAGTTCTTCACGCTCCATGCGAAGTTCGAAGAGCTGTACAACGACATTACGCAAAAAGCGGACGACATCGCCGAACGCCTCCTGACGATCAAGGGAAGACCGGCCGCGACGATCAAAGAATATCTTGAAATCGGCACGGTAGCGGAAGCCACGGGAAAAGAGGACGCGCGCGGTATGGTGCAGTCGCTTATCCATGACTTCTCTGTAGTCAGCAAGGAGCTGCAGGACGGGATCCGTTTGGCGGAAGACGCCGGCGACCATCCGACGGCAGATATGCTGATCGGGATGCAGGCGGACCTCGACAAGCACGTCTGGATGCTGGAATCTTATCTTGGATAAAAAAGGAAGAGCCCGGGGGCTAAAGCTCCCCGGGCTCTTTTAATAACGGCGTCCGTTCCCCGCTGTGCGTCAGCGTCAGCTTATGCATAGCCCGGGTGCAGGCGATATAAAGCAGCGATCGGTCCATCTCGTTCCGGTAGACTTCGCTATTCACGAAAGGGACGATCACCTCATCAAACTCCAGGCCTTTCGCCAGATGGGCGGACGTGATGATGATGCCCTCGCGGAACTCCTCGCTGTCGAAATCCAGCAGATACAGGTTGTCGAACGCGTCCCTCAGGCCGTGATAGACCTCGTCTGCCTGGGCCTTTGTTTTGCAGACGATCCCCATGGAACGCGACTCGGAATGCACAAATTCTCGGAGGACAGACCGGATGCGCTCCATTTCCTCCTCCCCGTCTGCGCAGGCAACCATCCGTGGCAGCTCGCCGTGCCGCTCAATGGGTACGACGCTGCTGTTGTCTTTGAGCTGCTGGGCAAAGGTCGTTATTTCATAGGTGGACCGGTAGCTCTTTAACAGCTCTACCGTATCCGCGTTCGGGAACACCTTTTTGATCTCTGTAAGCGAAGAGGAGGAGTAGGGATTGACGGATTGGCCGGCATCGCCGAGGATCGTCTTGCGGCAGTTGAACAGCCTGGAAAGGACGGCGTACTGGATGGGTGTGTAGTCCTGCATTTCATCGACGATCAGATGCTTGACGAAATCAAACGGCGCCGTTCCTTCCCAGTACATTTTCAGGTAGACGAGGGGAAAGACATCCGAATATTCCAGCTTCTTCGGCCCTGCCATGCGATACAGATCTGGTCTGCCCAGCCAGTCGTAAAAATCCTTGTACAGCGCCAGCAGGGTGGAGGCACGGAACATTTTTTTAACGGCCGTCTTGATTTTGCGAATCCGGGGTGCGGACAGCCTCTGTCCATCCTCTTCCCTGAGGTTTGCCGCCGCCTGGTTTGCGGCCCGCTCGAGCCTGGATTGTACGGGCATCCGGCGGGTGCCGTCATAGATGGCTCGCAGCTCCGCGGCAGAAATCCGCAGTCCGTCGACCTGGACATCCTCCGGCGCAAAATAATGCTGCTCTGCATAAGCGACAAACTCATCCAGCTTCCGGATGAAGTCGGCAGTCGCCTTAAACCGGATGCGTTCGACCATGCCCGGGTCTTCTTGGTCCATCAATACGGTGACCTGCTCGTAGAACGTCTGGAAGCCGGCGATCCCTTTGAGCTCCGCTTCCGCCAGCTCCTCGAGGCGCATTTCCATCATATTTTCTTCACCAAGCTCAGGCAGAACGCTCGAAATATAATCGGAGAACACGTTGTTCGGCGAGATGATCAGCACGTTTCTTGACGTCAGCGTCTCCTTGTAGCGGTACAGCAGGAAGGCGATACGGTGCAGGGCGACCGACGTTTTTCCGGAACCGGCCACGCCTTGAATGATGAGCTCATCGGAGGTTTCATTGCGGATGATGACGTTCTGCTCCTTTTGAATCGTGGCGACGATGTTTTTCATCTTTTCATCCGAGGTGCTGCTGAGCTCCTTCTGAAGGACGTCGTCGTCGATGTTGATCGAGCTTTCGATCATATATTCCATGCGGCCGTCCCTGATTTTGTACTGCCGCTTCACCGTCAGCTCGCCCTCGATCCGCCCCAGCGGAGCTAGGAAATAGGCGGGTCCGACGCCGAAATCGTAAAACATGCTGGCGACCGGCGAGCGCCAGTCGTAAATCAGATTCGTATGCCCGTCCGTCCCGGCAAAGGAATGAATCCCGATATAATAGGCATCGGCTTCTGTTAGGCCATTTTCCCGAAAGTCTACCCTGCCGAAATAAGGAGACTGATACAGCTTGTGCAGCTTCCGCTCCTTGTCGATGGCTTTCTCGCCCGAGTCGATCTGAAGCGAGATGTCGACCTTGTTCGCGGCCCTCTCCACGGGATCCAGCTGGGAAATGTTTTCCCACATATATTTTTTCGCCTCGATGACGTCGCGGTAGGAAGCGGATATTTTCCCGCGGATGTCTTCCAGCGCCCGTCCCAGCTTGTCTGTCATCGCTTCGGCATAACGCCTTTCATCGGCTTCGCTTTGGTTCAACATCTTAGACCCTCCCTGTGAAAGAATAAGTCTAAGTATAGAAAAAATCCGCCAAAAATATAGACTTATACTTCCGGCTGTAGTATTATAACTTGCACGTGGGTCCAGAAATACCTATACGGCACCACTTTACAGCATCAAAGTAATTAATGGGATAAACTACAGCCAGGTCCTTAAGGGGCCTGGCTTTTTGGTATGTCCGTTACCTGCCTGGATTCAGATTCCGGAATGCGCTCCGCGTACTGGCGCTGCATGGCGGCCAGCCGGCCGTTAACCCATTCCCGGGCTTCGGGAGGCTCCATAATGACCGCTTCGGGCCCCAACATCCAGACCATATCGGCAAAGAACGTCACGTCCTTCCGGGGAATGGATATGTCGATCCTGCCGCTGCCATCGGGCTCGCACTCGATATGAGGCTGAAGCCGGCCGTTCCCCTCCAGCATTCGGACGCCTTCCGGAGTCAGTCGGACGATGAAGTCGGTCTTCGGCGCCTTCTTCAGTTCCTCCTCATTCCAGTTAAACACCGTTTTCTCATCAACCTCGTCAAGGCAGCAGACCTCTTTATTCAGCACGGCTGAGCGGATGCGGTCCGCCCGGAACAGGCGATAAGCTTTACGGGTAAAGCAGTAGGCAGGGCAGTACCAGTATCCTTGGTCCGAGTAGAGGCCGATCGGCTGAATGACTCTTTCGTCCGCGGATGTGCCGGATTGATAGACAATGGTTGCGGCGCTGCGAATCATAACCGCCTGCAGCAGCACTTCCAGACACTCGGCAGACATGCTGCGCCGGGGGCTCCAAATCGCCATTTTACCGGTTAAGCGGCTGATTCTCTCTTTCAGGTCCGGCGGGAGATAGTGATAGAACTTGTCGAGGGCGGAAGCGGCCGCTTTACCGAACGGGACGGAGCCAAAATAAGCCAGCGATTGGGAGGCGAAGAACAAGGCAGTCGCTTCGCTTTCGGTAAAAGCGATCGCGGGCAGCAGCCGCTCGTTTAACAGGCGGAAACCGCCGCCCCGTCCTTGGACGGAGTACACGGGGATGCCCAGCTCGCCAAGCTCGATGAGGTCCCTGGATATGGTCCGCTGGGACACGCCCAGCTCATCCGCAAGCTCGCGGAGGGTAAAGTTTTTCTTGGCATTGACGAGCATGATAAGCCGGATCAACCGCTGGGATTTATACATCGGCGTCCCGTCCTTTCATTTTTTTCTCAAGTGTATCACAAAAACAAGACAGTACCTGTCGTGTTTAAACGATATAATGAGTTCATAAGATTTGGAAAGGCATAATCAACCCTATAGAGGAGGATGCTGTATGGAACCAATGGAAAAGGGAAACGAGCGCAGTCTGCAGGCGTTTCATGCATTTCGCCGGGCGATTGAGGAAGGGGATACGGGGGCGTTTGAAGCGCTGGTGACCTCTGATTTTGGTTTTATCGTCCCGATTCCTTTTGAGGAATGGCAGGGAGAGCAGAGGGGAACCGGGAGGTTCCGGGAATTGGTCGAGCTTGAACGGGCAAGCATGAGTGCCAAACTAACTCCGGTCATCTGCGTAGAGCAGGAGGATACCGGGATCGTTATCTTTCAAGCGGAGGGGATCTTTAACGAAATGCCGTACACGAATGAGCTGGTAATCGTGTTCCGTTTCGAGCAGGAACGGATCCGCTCCTTCCGGGAGTATGTGGGCGTCACTTCCCACCTGCTTGCGATAGCGAAGTCGTAAGGCATGAAAACGGGCAAGGCCGGGAATAAGCACGAAGAGTGCCCTCGGTCTTGCCCGCATGTTTGCTGCCCGCGGCGCCATGTTATTCGGTTATCCGGCGGGACGGAGTGGGCTCATCAAACTGCCGGTCGATCAG